>BNJV01000286.1_pt1 | contig 45534 bp, 79 predicted proteins | sample 8540591 | NCBI WGS metagenome assembly BNJV01 (sample SAMD00202457, study PRJDB9452) | human saliva metagenome | host: Homo sapiens
TCAGGCGCTTAATGGAACGCAGGCGTTCCCAGGGGTTTTCGTCCAGAAACCTCAGGCGGGTGTCGAACGTGGCGCCGCCCCGAGCCTGACTCGCATAGTGTAGCCGACCTTGTCCATCTTCGGCAGGATGGGCGGCATATCGCTAACTGCATAGTGTCGGAGCTCTGCTGGCCGTCACGGATGGTGATCCGCTGGGCTGCAAACCTGGCATGCTTCACCTCCCCGGAGTCGATTCGCCGCGCTTCCCCGCGCAGTCGATGAGCTGATCATTATACGCGGCGCGTCGGAACGCCCGCGTCAGCTTGGTGAACATCAGGTAAAAGGCAGAGCTGGTGCGAGCGAACGACTGAGAGTCGCGCGACGCAAGGCTCGACGATCATCGATGCGAACCTCCCGTGCCCGACGACGAACCGCCCGTGCGCTAGAGATACTTCGATGCGATGTCGGCGAGCGGAGATGGTTTCGGATCGGCATCGAACGCAGCCTTAGCGACTTCCCACGCCTGAAGGTCGAGCTCGTCTTCGATGCGCTCGAGAGCTGCGTAGCCCGCGGAATCAATGCCTGGGGAACCGATAGCCATCTTGGAGCCCTCGGCGAGAAACCTGCCTTTCAAAGCGCATAGCCATACGGACCTCCCTCCACGCTTCAGCATCCTAGCATGGAATCCATCCCGTCCGATCAGCATCTGTTGGAGGCTTTGCTTTGAGCCACGTCTTCATACTGTCTTCGGATGGAGACAGGATACGCAAAACGAACCCATACCTGCCCTCCTCATGTCGTTGACAAAGAGTTAGCCTGCACATACACTCTGGAAAATCGCAGTTTCGAAAGACGGAGCCTTGCCATGGATGATGCGCAGATGTGGGAGGCACTCTGACTCGAACAGCCCGAGATTGCACGACAAGGATGTCAAACGCGCGAATTTCTGCTTGAACCTATGCCCAGGGGTGCAGGGCGGCCCGCAAGAAGCAGCATGGGTTCTGGTATCGAGGCGGTACGCGCGAGCGACGACAAGCTGTGCCTGGTGCTCCCTCATAGCGCTCGGGCGGTGGGCAAACGCGCCTACGAACCTGTTTCCGATGAAGAGATCGGCGCCATTCCTGGACTTCGAGAAGACCAGATGACCCGCCTCGAAGACCACTATCGGCTACACCCTTCCCCTTCTTCGTCGTCCATATGGCGGGAATCGTCGCATTCTTGGCTTCCATCATCTCCGGCATCGTGGTCGCGACGACCCGAATCGGATAGCACCGCGCGCATGGTGCACCGCATCTCCAGCGCGGCGCTGCTCCTCCTGTTCGTCTCGGGCATGGCGGAGACCGTCATCGTGAAGGCGAGGAACGCAGGCAGGTCCAACCCTCTCCGTTCGGATACCGCTGTTGCGCGCTCGCTGATTCGGGATTCAAACGCGACGCCGCCATCTACGCTGCCCACAGCGTGCTTTCGTGGATCGTTCTGCCTTTGGCGCTCGTCGTCATGATCCTGTCAGGGATTCCGTTCGCAGGCTGCCTGCACAGTGCGCATCCGGTTCTCGGCGCTGCCTTCGTGATCCTCGTGGCGGCGCACGGTTCTCAGCGTCCCTGCGCGGCGCATCCCGGGAGGAGATGGACGGGCGTCACGGACCGGCTGCAGCGACCGTCAGCCAGGCCCGGCCTCCCTCGCAAAGGCCGATCGAGAAATGTCGCGACGTCCGCGAATGCGAACGCGACTCCGTATCCGATGTCCGTTCTGATTGAAGAATGAATGAAAGGGCGTCATTCCTCTGTCGTCATGCCGTGCGAATTTCCATCGTTGCATCGATCGTCATCATGCGGAGTTCGTCTTTCATGTCTAGCCTAATCCCTATCTAACCTGCTCCGGGTCGCGCCCGGGTCGTGTAGCCGAAGGCTGCAAGTCAAACCCTCCCCTCAATGCCAAAAATCAGAGTTTTGTATACCCTACTATAGGGTATATTTTTCGATATAAGTTGTAATTACAACCAAATGAGTGCATCGCATAAGGCAGTTTTTCGTTGTAGTTACGACAAAAATAAGGTTCGAGATTCTCTAAACAGCCATATTTTGACACCGGCATCGGATTTCTCGTCGAGGGGCTATACCCCCTCCCCTATTTTTGCTCTCTCTCTGATGCAAGCAGAACATGCCGTTGGCAGGTAAGATTGATGGAATGGAACCGATAGAGATAGGCCCTTGCTCCTGCCCCAACCCACTGTGAGCCCACCTCAACCCACTGTGAAAAAGGAAAACGGACGCGAATCCGCAATCAGGCGGCATGCACGGGATAGCGCGTAGAAGTCTACCACGTGCGAAAGAAAACCGTCCGACTCGCTTTGAACCGCACCTTCGAAATCCGTCTCGAGTTTCCTCAGTCTACAGATATCGAAGACGCAGCTCGCGTGGAGCCGGGCGGCGTGGTATCACCGTCGTGCTGGGAGCGCGGCGATGTAGCCGACAGTTGCGCAGCAGGTTGCGTCGTAACCCACAACGGCGTGCGTAGCGGTCCCACATGCGCTGACGAAGCGACCGTCGCGCGTGTCGATCTGGAGGACGTCGCCGACGTTCACGTACATCGGGACCTTCACCTCGGCGCCGGTCTCGAGCGTGGCGAGCTTGGTGGAACCCTGGACGGTGTCGCCCTGAAGCCCGGTTCGGTGTCGGCGACCGTGAGCTCGACGAACATCTGCGGCTCGACGCCGAGCAGCTCGCCATCGGCGTATTCGAGGCGTGACCTCGTCGTTTTCCTTCAGCCACTGAGCGTTTGCGCCCACCTGGTCGGCCGGCAGGAAATCTGCTCGTAGCTCTGCGGGTCCATGAGTAGAAATCCACGCCGTCGTTGTCAGAGGTATTGCATCGTGGACTGCTCGAGACGGACGGTCTCGAATTTGAAACCGGCGTTCACCGTGTCGGAAAGCACGCGGCCGTTGCGGATATCGCGCATCTTCATGCGCACGAACGCGCTGCCCTTGCCCGGCTTGACGTGCTGGAATTCAACGATCTTGCACTTCTTGCCGTTGTAGACGATGCACATGCCGTTCTTGAAATCGGCGGTGGAGATGGTTGCTATGGACTGTTCCTTCCTATACGCCAGGCGCGCGCCTGGAAGACCTGCATTCCGCCAGTCGTCCTACCCGGCTGAATTCACGGCGCTAAATTATAACCAGTTCGTGGGTCGATGCGGTGAAAACCTCAAAACCATCAGTAGTTACCACGCCGAAGTCCTCGAGCCGGCATCCCGCTTTCCCCGCTCAGGTACACGCCCGGCTCCACGGTCACGACGTTGCCGGCCCTCGAGCGGCGCCTCGTTTCGCGGAGAGAGCACCGGGAGCTCGTGGATGTCGATGCCGACCCCATGCCCGAGCCCATGTCCCATCTTGCCGGCGAATCCGTGCTCTGCCAGCACGTATTCCGCACGCTCATGCGCAGCGCGGCCGGTCACGCCGGGGCGCAGCATGGCCTCGACCGTCTCGTTCGCCGCCCGCACGGCATCGAAGATCGCCCGCGTCCGCTCGGTCGCATGGCCCCGCGGCGACGGTGCGCGTCATATCGAGCAGGTAGCCGCGCCCGCGCGCCGAAGTCCATGACCACAAGATCGCCGTCCTCCAGGCGCCTGTCGCCGGGATGCTGTGCGGCGACGCTCCGTTGGCGCCCGATGCGACGATGGATGCGAACGCGAGTCTTCCGCGCCCATCTTGCGCATCGTCTGCTCAAGCTCGAAAGCCACCTCGCGCTCGGTCATGCCCGCACGCATGAAGCCGACGATGTATTCGAACGCCGCGTCGGTGATGGCCTGGGCCGCACGCAGACGCTCGATCTCGGCTTCGTCCTTCACGGCGCGCAGCCGCTTGACGGCATCGACCGTCTCCACGAACGCCGGCAACCAGTCCGCGGCGGCGAACGCTTCTTCAAGACGGCGGAATTCACCCAGTTCCATGCTGTCTTCGACGCCGAAGCCGCACAGATCGCGCCCGCGTTGCGCGCGCCCGCGCCTCATGGAAGGCCGCGAACGACGCGGCCGCCCAGCGCGCATGCGTCATACGTTCCTCGTCGACAGTCCACTCCCCCGCATCGGCCGCCACGCGGCAGAGCATCCCGCATAGCGCGAGTCGGTATGCAAGACCGCCGTCTTCGGCGTGACGAAGGCCAGGTGCGCCGGCTCGTCGTCGAAGACGTCCTCCCACCCGGTCAGCCACTTCACGTTCGACAGATCGCGGCAGTAGAAGTCGGCGACCCCTTCGGCCGCCATCATCGCGCGCATGCGTTCCAATCTGGTCATCGGCAAGCTCCTTCGAATCGTCGGCAGCGCCGTGCGGCGCTCCGTCTTGCATATACAGAAACAGGCGCGAATCCACGAACGACCGCGCATGGTCGTCGCGAGGCGCGGCCGCCTGGGCTGACGCCGCATCCGCACGTCCTTCGCGCGCTAATCTGCCCGTCGAAGCACGGTCGTCTTCGTGCCGAAGGGAAAAACGTTTTGGGACAACAACTGCCTCTCATCGGCTACTTCACGTAGATGCCCCGTCCTTTCAGAACCGCCCGTCACACGGGCGCAGGCCTCGGTCGTCGACAACCCTTCGACGTCGACGCAGGCGCAGGCCACCTCCTCGAGCATCGGACGACGCGCGTCCATGATCGAATGCGCGTCGCATCCTTGCGCGAGCAGCGGACGCGTGCGCAGGCTCTGATGCGCTTCATCGCGCCGTCGCACGAAGAATCGAGGAAGATGGCGAAGCCGCGCTCCGTCAGGATGCGCCTGCCTTCGGGCGTGGCGACGGCGCCTTCGCTGCATGACACGATGGCTGGTCCCAGATCGGCGCACGCCTGAAAGCGCATGCACCTCGCATGCGCGAAACTTTTCTTCACCCATGTCTTTGAACAGGCGCGACAGATCCCGGTGATACATGTTGCGCATATAGGAATCGACGTCGACGGCGGCCACGCCCAACATGCGGGCCAATCGCCGTGCGATCGTGGTCTTGCCGACCCCATGAGTGCCGACGAGAAAGACATTGGTCTTGAGCGTTGGCATGCCGCTCACCTCGACGCCGTCTTGATGCGCGCACGATGGGCATCCAACGCGCGCGCGACATCGGAAAGGGGGCCCTTCGCCGAGCGTGCGCACGTAGGCTTCGGCCAACACGCAGGCGACCGCGGATTCCGCGCATACGGAAGAGAACGGCGCAAGGCACGCGATGCCGAGGGCATCGGGCGACGCCGCTTGCTCGAGCGTGGTCAGATCGATGCTCGAAAGAATATGCTCCCCGATAGCAAGGCAAAACGGTAGAGATGCAGACGATCAGGACGCCGGTGGACAGCCACTGCCGCGCCTCCCTGCACGTTGCGCGCATGGGTGAAGCCGCGCGTGCGATCGGCCTGCGCACGCGATCGGGAATGCGCCGTCCGATGCATGCGCGGATGCATCGCCGAACGCGACCGACGACACCGAAGGCGCGCCCATGACGGCCGCGGCGATGAGCGCCGCAAGGCCGCGGACGGGATCGGTCGCGGATCCCAAAGCCGGGCACGCAGCCTGCCGCCACGATGCAGAACGCACCGGGAAGAGGCTCGCCTGCCGTGCGTGCGGCGTCGAGCGCCTCGACCATGAGGGCGCGAAGCCTGCGGATCGGGGCAGCGCACGGCGGACGTCTCGATATCGAGCGGCGCGAACAGCGCCGCCTTCTCGCAGTCCAGGTCACGCGAAGCTCGACCGAGCCTATGCGCGAAGAGAACGAGCGCACATCGACGCCCAGCTCGGCCAGAAACGCCCGGGCGGCGAACGCGGCAGCCGCGCGCACGATCGCATGGCGCAGCGTGACGGCCTGCAGGGCGGACGCAGTCGTCTTCGTTCATGCGCAGGAAGAATGCCAGGTCGGCCGTGCCGAAGCGCGGCGTCTGCGAGCTGTGGGCGTCGAGGGCCTCGGAAGAGGCGGTGCCGGCGAAATCGACTTCGAGCAGAAGCGGCGCGGCGGAAGACCGATCGCGGGCAAGTCCCGACCAGCACGGTTGCGCGGAAGGACCTGGGGCGCATCGGGTGCGGAGCAGAAAAGCAGAGCTTCGGCCGCGCGATCGAGGATCGGTCTGCGCATCGGGCGCTGCAAGGCGATGCCCGCAGGCATTCCCTCGATAACGGCTATGGCGGCGGTCCGCCGAATGTCGCGTGACGTCGATGCGCATGCCCTCTCCACTCCCACGTTCGCGAGCGATTGCTGGCACGGGAAAAGCGTGCATCTAAGACGCAGCATAGGCTGGAACAGCATCGACACAGAGCGCTCGGACGGCGGCTGCGACTCGGCATCCATGCCGGCGAGGGATACGGCGGTCGACGGCGCGCAGCACGTGCATATAGGCGAGGTCGGCCGTGCAGAGAGAGGATCGACGTAGAACGCGCGCATGCCGTGCAGATGCGCGCCCAGCACGTCGGTCGCAAGCTGGTCGCCTATGCCGACAACCGCTTCCTTGCGGTTTCCCATCAGGCGCAATGCGCCCATAGGAAAAACGGCGGCAGCTTGCCTTCGCCACGATAGAAGCCCGAGATCGCGCGCATGGTCGTACGCGCTCGCATGGCAGTTGTTCGAAAGGATGCAGGCATGCGCCGTGAGGCGCCAGCCCTTCGAGCCACGCCCTCACGTCGTCAGGCGCCGCATGGGTATCGCGCGCGATGAGCGTGTTATCCATGTCGAGCAGCACGCAGGAGATGCCGGCATCCCTCCAGGTCGCGCGCCGGATCGATGGCGGTCACGCGCGTGAAATGCCTGTCGGGACGGAAGAGATGCATGCGAAACAGGGGGCGCGGCGGAACTACGACGTCTTCGAGGCCGTGACTACTCCTGGTACTTGGCAATGGCAGCGCGTTATGCTCGTCGAGCGTCTTCGAACGCGTGGTCGGAATACCCTTCTCGTTCACGATGAAGAAGTACAGGTAATCGGTCGTCGCGGGATTGCAGGCGGCCTGAGCGATTCGATGCTCGGATTGCAGATAGGCCCTGCCGGAAGACCCTTGTTGAGATACGTGTTGTACGGGCTTTCGGTCTGAAGATCCTCGGGCGTGACCTCCCGCCCGTCACATAGCCCATCGTGGCGTCGGACTGCAGCGCCATATCGGCCGCAAAGGCGGTTGTAGAAGACGGAAGAGACCTGCGCGCGTTCATCGGGATGGTTGGCATCGGGCGCCGCCTCCTTCTCGATGACGGACGCCATCACGAGCACCTGGTAGGCGCTTAAGCCCCTTCGAAGTGGGATACGAATAGTCGAGCGAGGGCGACCTCGGTCGCATACTGATCGAGCATCATGCGGATGACGTCGTCGGCCGTCTTCGCCCCTGAAAGATCGTAGGTCTTCGGAAGAGGAATCCTTCGAGGGAATCGTCATAGGCGTCGGAAAGAAACGGGTAATCGGACACGTAGCTGGATGCGACGGCCTGCTTCGTGAAATCGTCCGCCGTGATCGAACCGGAAGTCGACTTCTCGACGGCGGACGCGATCTGCGCGACCGTATAGCCTTCCGGGATGGTGAGCGTGTCGGCGCTCGGGCGCCCGACACGATGGTCTGGCGACCTGCTCGAGCGTCATGCCCGCGGTGAACGTGTACACGCCCGACTTGAACCGGGAATCCAGCCCGCGCGCCCTTCGCATAGGCCAGAAACTCGTCGGCGTCGGGAACGACCCCGGACGATTCCAGAAGCTTCGCGGTATTGGAGGCCGTCGACCCGTCGGGAGATGGTGACCTTGACGTCGGCGGCGACGGCGACCTGCGAGCCGTCGATGTCCTCGGCTTCGCAGAGCATCCGCGCAGAAGCGACGTGGCGGCGAACGCGGCGATGGCCAGGACGACGATGGCGATGATGGCGCCTACCACGTAGGGGACCTTGCTCTTGCGCGGCCGGATGTGAGACGTGTCGTGGGTTTTGAATTGGCGCTCGCCTTGGGCATGCACCGCACGGGCACGATGGTTCGGATGGTTGCTGTACGTAATCTGCCTACAGGGCGCCAGATCCTAACGTTGCTCCAGAAGCGTCGTGACCCTGCGCAGGAGCTGCGCCCTTCGAAGCCGGGTTCGAATCAAGCCACGACTGGAGAAATATACTCGCTGCGATCATGTCCACTTTTACCGCGCATCGCCCGCTCGTCGCAGCCCCTTCACGCAAAAATCTCTTGGCCTCGGACGAGCTCAAGCGTTCGTCGGAAAAATAAAGGGGCAGGTCGCAGGCTTTCGCGATGCGCTGAGCACGCTCTTTGAGGGAAGCGGCCTGGGCCCCTGCTCTCCGGCGAGGGTGAAGGGAAGCCCGCAGACCGGGCATCGGGCATCCAATCTTCGACGAGCATGCGGAAGGGTGCCGCGTGCCCGAGGACCTCGGCCGCAGGAAGGACCTTGAGAGGCGACGCGACGCGACCGGCGGGATCGCTGATCGCGATGCCGATGCGCGCGTCGCGCCGATATCGAGGGCCATCGTGCCTCACGTGCGCGGCTTTCTCAGGCGCCGAGGAACGCGCGTGCCGCCTCGAGCGCGGCATCCATGCCGGATGCGTCCTTGCCGCCGGCCTGAGCCATCGTCGGCGCCGCCGCCTCCTCCCTTGATGTGGGAGGACGCCTGTTTGATGACGTCCTTGGCATTGAAGCCCGCAGCCACGGCCTCGTCGGAGGCGGCGGCCATGACGATCGGCTTGCCGTCGGTCACAGCGCCGAGCACAGGCGCGCCGGGCTTCGGCATACGTGCGCGGACGACGTCCCAGACGTTGCGCAGTGGCGCCGCCGTCGAGCCCGTCCACACGGATCACGATCAGCGGATACCCTACATCGACCATCGCATCCAGATACGCCGACGCATCGGATTCAGCGGCCGCCTGCTTGGCACGGCGCGCCTCGCTTCCGAATTCCTTGATAGTCGCGCCAGGTTCGCGGCGACGCGCGCGGCGACGTCGAGGCGGAGCGGACTTGAGCGCGCGGACGCCGCGGCATCCAGCTCGGCGGCGCGGGCGTTCAGATAGTCGAGCGCGGCACAGCTGGTCACCGCCTCGATTCGGCGCGTGTTGGCGGCGACGCTCGTTTCGGCGACGACCTTTCAGCAGGCCGATTTCGGCCGTATTGCGCACATGGCAGCCGCCGCGCAGAGCTCACGGGAGAAGCCGCCGGCCTCGACGACGCGTACCGTGTCGCCGTACTTCTCACCGACTAGCGCCGTCACGCCGGATGCGCGCGCCTCATCGAGCGAGGTCTCGTAGATATTCATATCGGTAGCGGACATGATGACCGCATTCGCGAGGTCTTCGACCTGCTTGATCTCGTCTGCCGTCATCGGCGCGAAATGCGCGAAGTCGAATCGCAGGCGGTCGGGGCCGACATAGCTGCCGGCTTGGTTGACGTGATCGCCCAAGACCTGGCGCAGCGCGGCATGCAGGATGTGCGTCGCGGTATGGTTGCGCGTGATGCGCGCGCGACGGTCGGCGTCCACAGCGGCGGCGACGTCCTCTCCCACCGACAGAGACCCCTTGACGACCTTCACGCGATGGCAGATGAGACCCGCTTCGGGAGCCTAGGTGTCTTCGACCTGCGCGTAGCCGCCGGCGCCCTCGATGGTGCCCGTGTCGCCGACCTCGCCGCCCATCTCAGCGTAGAATGGGTCTTCGCGAGCACGAGGTTCGGCCTCTTCGCACCCTGCTCGATGCGGGCGACGCGCGTGCCGTCCTGACTGAGGGCGACGATGGAAGAGCCGGCTTCGGTATGATCGTAGCCCACGAAGATGCTGGCGCCGACTTCCTTCAGAGTCTCGGCGTGCACGCCGCCGTGAGGTGCTCCCACGCAGCCTCGGCGTCGCCCTTGGTGGCGGCACAGAGCGCGGGAACGCTGCTCTTCCATGCAGGCGTCGAAGCCCGCATGATCGACCGTGACGCCGCTTTCGGAGCAGATCTCCTCGGTCAGCTCGATCAGGAACCCGTGAGGTGTCATGAAGCGTAGAAGGCCGTCTGGCCCGGGAAGGACGGAGCCGTCCAGCGCGGAAAGCTCGTCGACCAGGTAGGCCTGGCCCGTGCGCAGCGATGCGGCCGAAGCGCTCCTCCTCGGAGAGGATGATGCGCTCGACGAGCTCACGCAGTTGTCGACGATTTCGGGATAGACGTCGCCCATGAGGCTCGATGATCTTCGCAGAGGTATTCGCCGAGGAACGGGCCTTCGATGCCGAGCTTATGGCCGTGCATGACGGCACGGCGCAGCAGGCGGCGCAGCGCTAGCGCCGCGGCCTTCGTTGGACGGCAGGGATGCCGTCGGCGCGATCATGAAGGCGACGCTGCGGCTGTGATCAGCGCAGATGCGCAGCGAAAGATCCCACCTTAGCCTGCGCGCCGTCGCCGGCGGTCGCGTTCGTGCCGCCCCGATAGGACGCGCCGGAGGGCGCTCTCCGACGGCGACCAGGTCGCGCAGCGTCAGTCTCGTAGTTGGACTGGACGCCCTGCATGATGGCGCCATGCGTTTTCAGGCCCATGCCCGTATCGATGTTCTTCGTGGGAAGCGGCGCGAGCGTGCCGTCCTCCTGACCGTCGAACTGGGTGAAGACGCAGTTCCAGAACTCGAGGAAGCGGTCGCCGTCGTCGCCGGGGGCATCGCCCTCGAAATCAGGGGCCTTGATCGAAATAGATCTCGGGCAGGGGCCGCACGGGCCGGTGGGGCCGGCGCGCCGAGGGTATCGTCCTCGCCCAGACGGGTGATATGGCTTTCGGGAACGCCGAGGGATTTCCAGATCTCGATGGTCTCGTCGTCGTCTTCGAACACGGTGAAGTAGAGGCGGTCCTTGGAGCTCGAGCACACCTCGGTCGAGAACTCATAGGCCCAGGTGCACATCTCGTGCTTGAAGTAGACGCTCGAAGCTGAGTTGCCGAGCATCTCGAAGAAGCTCAGATGGCGGCCCGTCGTGCCGATGATGTCGATATCGTTGGTGCGCACGCACTTCTGGACGGTGGTGGCGCCGATGTAGTTCTGGGTCGAATTCCTTGAGCGTGCGGGAAGTAGGGCGAACTGGACCATGCCGGCGCTCGTGAGCAGAAGGCTCAGGTCGTCGGGGATCAGCGACGAGGAAGGCAGGCGCTTGCAGCCCTTTTCCTCGAAGAATCGCCAGATACTTCTCGCGAATTTCCGCGGTGTCGTGTATTTCATGCGGGTAATCTCACTCTCCCTACGCGCCCGAAGGCGTACCGCCGTCTGGTCATTCGGGCATTGTATCGCAGCGCCTTGCGCGCCTGCGCCTAGACGTGCGCGTTTGCACGGAGCGGACACGAGCATCCATAGATTCTTTAGTGCAAAGAGAAAAGACGGCCCTCCCTCCGGTTTCATGCTGGAAAGGAGCGCCGCTTCCGGCTTCATGTGCGAGCGGGAACGTCCGCCCTGCCGCCACGCGTCATGCGGGAAGGACGACGCCCTACTTCTGGCGGCGCGACACCGAGACATCGAGCCCGACGTCGGTGCGGTCGGGATTCGCTTCGGCACGTCCCTGCGTCAGCGTCGGCGCCGGCATCGGCGTCGCCGCGCTCTGCGGCGGTGGGATGCGCTCGAACGGCCGGGCCTTGCGCGCGGAGCCTTTGCCGTCGCCGCGAGCTTTGCGCCGTGAGGGCGGGCAGGAGATGGACGTCGTCAGCCATGCCGCGGCGCCCGTCGGCTTCTTGGAAGCCGCGGGGGCGATGGCGTCAGCCACGGCGTCCGGCTTCGTGCCGGGAACCTCCTGCGACGAGGGCGAACCTTTGAAGAAGACGCCGTCCTCGGCCACGACCTGCAGACCCGTGCCGCGCTCGTAGTAGTAGACGAACAGGGCCTTCGCAAGCGCCGCCACAGGGATGGAGATGAGCATGCCCACGACGCTTCCGAACAGACCTTGGACGGCCGATCCGGCCGCGCTGCCGATGACAGGGCCAAGATGACGAGCACCGGATGCGTCGACCGAGTTGGCCATAAGCTTTGGGCTGCACGAAGGTATAGACCGCTGGCGGATGACGATCGTGCCGATGAACACGACGAGCGCAAGCAGCGGGATTCGTGAACGCGGCGATGACCACGACCAGGATGAGGCTGATCCAATGCCCGATGACGGGAATGACGCTGAAGACGCCCACGATGATGGCGAGGATGCCCGCGTTCGGAACGCCTGCGACGATGTAGAGGATGCCGCACGCGATGCCGACGATCGTGCAGACCGCGAGCGTGGCGGCAGATAGCCGTCGATGATGCGCGTCGTGGTGCGGCGCAGCATGTCGAAGCCTTCCCTGCGCGATTCGGGCACGAGGCGCGCCATCTCGCGGCTGAGGCCGGCGGCTCCATGAGCAGCCAGAACGCCACGACAAGCGCGAAGCCGATGATCATGAGCGAATTCGCGAGGCCGGCGCCGAACTCGACGATGCCGGTGGCCGAAGATGCCGCGAAATCGTTCGCCCAGGAGATGAGCGACGACGACATGGAATCGACCCATTCGGACACGCGCGTAGTTCTGCATGATATCGGCGTAGCGGGCCGAGAAATCGTTCCACATGCGGGTCGCTTCCTGCACACATACGACGGCACCGGATGCGGTAGAGGGCTGCTCAGCGATCGCTGGGACCGAAAGCCGGCGAGAGCGACGATGCCCAGAAGCCCCAGCACAAGCGCGAAGAGCAGGTACGACGAGGGCCGTGCCCAGAACGCGCGGGATGCCGTGCGCTTCGAAGAATGCGACGGGCTTGCGCAGGATGAGCACGAAGATCGCCGCCCACGACGATGGCGATCGGCGTCGACAGCACGCCCGACACATACCCTGCGGCAGCGATGATGAGCACGATGCCGATAATGGACCAGACCTGAAAGAAATGACGGCTTGGCGGTATCCATCCTGATAGACGAGGGCGGCTGGCGGTCCATAGGGATCTTATGCACGCTCGCTTTCGACGTCGGAGGCACGGCCCGCGGAGGCGCCGGGGAACCTGGACGTACTTGGACGCCTGATCCTTGGCGGCCTGGACCCTTTCGCGATCGGCCGTTGGCGCGCGCACCTCGAAGCCGCGGCCGCCTCGGCGGCGAACCGACCGATTCGTCCGACGCCTTCTTCGCGCCGACCGCGCCGCGCACCGCCTCGACCACGTTGTTGACCATGCGGGGAAGGCGTCGTGGCGACATCGTCCACCGCGGAAGCGCGTTGGCGACATGCCCGGCGATGGCATCCACGTTCTCAAGGATCCCGTCGACGCGCATGAGCTCGAGGTTGGCGGCATCCACCGTGAGGTTCACGCGCTCCGAGCATCGGATCGATGCGCTTGGCGGCGAGCCACGTCGGCCACCATGTCGTTGACGCGCCCCCATGAGGGGCGACGTTCGCGTTCGTGTCTTCCACCATGCCGCGCATGCTGCGCAAAAGCCGGACGAGCCTCGATCAAGGCCCAGATGAGAGCGACGCCCACCAAGGCGTAAACGATGGGAAGCGAGGTGGTCCATGAAATCTCCTCAGTTCGTGTCCACCGAGTGTATCACGCGTCGGATGCGAATCTATCGCGCCTGACGGCATCCGCGATATGCTTCCCAGCCCGATTCGCCGGGTTCGAAGAAGCAGCCGCGCTCGAGGCCCTCGGGCAGATAGCGCTGGTCGACCCAATGCCCGGAATAGTCGTGCGGATAGCGGTAGGCATCGGCTAGGATTCGGACCCGGGGCGATGGCGGTCGCGCAGATGGCTGGGCACGTCGCGCCGCGGACCGCGGCGCACCTCGGCGAGGCCGCGTCGATGCCCGCCTCGGCGGCGTTGCTCTTGGGCGCGAGCGCCATATAGATGGCCGCCTGCGCCAGATTGATGCGGCATTCGGGCAGGCCGACGACCTCGACCGCGCGGAAGGCGGCCTCGGCCACGAGCGTAGCCTGAGGATCGCGCGTTGCCGATGTCTTCGCTCGCCAGGATATAGATGCGCCCGCGCGATGCACTTCAGGTCTTCGCCGCCTTCCAGCATGCGCGCCATCCAACTAGAGGGCTGCATCCGGATCGCCGCCGCGCATGGATTTGATGAATGCGCTGACCACGTCGTAGTGCACGTCCTTGCCGCTTGTCGTGAGCGCGCGCGGCGTGACGACCGCGACCATATCCGGTGTGACCAGGTACGGCGCATCGGCGCCCGCCTTCCGTCCTCGGATTCCGCCAGCTGGCTCGCAAGCTCGCGAGCGTGTGTGAGCGCCCCGCGCGCATCGCCTCCCGAAGATCGACGATGGCACGGGCGGCGCCGTCCGCGAACGCGAAGCGGCCGTGCAGCCGCGTCGTTCGTCGGCGAGGGCCGCATCCGGGATGGACGCGATGTCGGCATCCGACGGGGCGTACAGCTCCACGATGCGCGCGCGAGATGAGCGCCGAATTCACTTCGAAGAACGGTTTCTCGGTCGTGGCGCCCACGAGGATGACGACGCGGTTCTCGACCGCATGCGGAGCGCGTCCTGCTGGCTGCGGCTGAAACGGTGGATCTCGTCCACGAAGAGGATCGTCTTCGTCCCGCAGACGCGAGCCTGCGCTCCGCCGCGGAGATTTCCTGCGCAGATCGGCGACCGTGCCGCCGATCGCGGAAACTCCACGAACGCGGAGCGCGTCGTCTCGGCGATGATGCGGGCGATGCTGGTCTTGCCGGTGCCCGCCGGCGAACAGGATCACGGACGAAAGCGCGTCGGCCGTGATGGCGAGGGCGAGCCAGCTGCCCGGGCCGACCGCGTCCTTCTGCCCGCGCAGCTCGGAGAGCGAGCGCGGACGCATGCGCACCGCGAGCGGCGCGACGGCGTATTTTCGCACGGTTGTCGATATCGGTGAAGAGCGTGTCCGCATGAGGCTTCCTATCCGCGCGGGCGGCGATGGATGTTCCAGATGATGTAGATGCCAAGAACGCAGCGCCGAGAAGCCGGGGAATCCGATGACGGGCACGCCGAACAGCTGCGGCTCGAGGCCCGTCGCGCAGATGATGGACGACCCGATGAACAGCCCCGCCGTGATCATGGACGGGCTCATGCGATCGATGATAGTAGCTGAGCAGGCGCATCGGCTCGGACGCGTCGGAGAAGTCCATGCTCATGCGCAAACGGCCCTTCTCCACCATGTCGAGCACGTTGGACACGCGCACAGGCAGCTCGACGATACGCTCGCCCGCCTTGGACGCCTCGCGGACGCGGCGCGTGACGTCGGAGAGGATCGAACGATCGGAACGCGTAGGGCGCACGTAGCGGTCCACCACGGCGGATGCTGATCTCGGGCGTGAGCGTGATGAGGCATGCCTTGGAGCGTGGCCAGGCCGCGCACGGAGCATGACGAAGCTCTGAGGCATGCTGACGTGGGCGGATTCGAGGATCTTCATGATGTCGTTGAGCAGGGCCGCAAGATCCATGCTGTTGACGTCTTCGGCGCTGTAGCGGTCGACCAGGCGCGTGAGTCTTGGAGCAGCTGCCCGTAGTTCAGGCGCTTGCCCGGCGCGCGTCGGACACGCTTCCCCACTCGATGAACAGATCGGTCAGGCGATGCTCGTCGCGATAGACCATCGCCTTCATCATCTCGAGGAAGAGCGTGCGTTCGTGCGACAGCTCGCCCATCATGCCGCAGTCGATCAGACGAGCCTCGCCTGGATCATGCGCGCGTTCGCATCAGGGCCGATCGGGGTCGCACGCATCGCCGGCGCGATCGCGCAGCGCCGGGCATGCGATCAGATTCGCCGAATGCGGGTCGGCGTGGTAGAAGCCCTCCTCCACCATCTGGCGCATGTGGCTGCCGGCGATGCGGTCGCCGAGTTCGTCAGATCGTAGCCGCAGGCGCGCAAACCCACGTCCTCGACCGACACGCCGCGGACGAATTCCATGACAAGGACGGTATCGCCCGAATACTCGCGGTAGACGCGCGGGCGGGTGATGCCGTCGTCACTCGACGAATGATCGAAGCGCTGCAGGTTGCGCGCCTCGGCGCCGAAGTCGATTTCCTCGCGCACCGTGCGGTCGAACTCATCGATGACCGCGTCCATGTCCATGCCGTCCGCTGCCGAGCCCATCGCCGGCACGCCGGTCAGGTTGAGCAGGTCGGCGGCGCGGCGCATGAGCTGGATGTCGCGCAGCATGTCCTCGCGCACGTGATGAGCGGCGCACCTTGACGGCCACCTCGCGGCCGTTCTTGCGCAGAACGGCGCGATGGACCTGGGCGATGGAGGCAGACCCGAGCGGTTCTTCGTCGATGGATGCGAACACCTCGCGGTAGTCGCCGCCGTAGGCGTCGTTCAGACGGGCGGCGATGGCCTCGAAAGGCTCGGGCGTGGTAGAGGATCGAAGCGATTGGAGCGCCGTGCGGTATTCCTGGGAAGCATGTCCGACCGCGCAGGAGGATCTGGCCGAGCTTGATGAAGGTGGGACCCAGGTCTTCGAGCAGGGCGACGGGTTTGCCGGGCGTCATGCCGCGGCCGACCTCGTTGCGTCGGAACGTTTGACGATCTCGGCCAAGCGCGCGGCAGATGTCTTGTCGCGCATGCCTTCGCGCACGAAACGCGCCACATCCTTTGCGTTCAGCATCGCTTTCCCCCTTCCGCCAGTTCGGTTCGAAAATCATTGTAGTCAAAAGAGTTCAAGGGTTTATTTTCCCCATAGACTCGATTATGCTCTTTGCAGGAGCCTTGCTTCGATTGCCGCATTTGCGATGGACCGATGCAAATTTAGAGGGAGCTCTGGGTGCAGGTGAACAAAGTTCGCGTCCGTTGACGCAGCGCTTTGAAAGCTCGCTGCGAGCACTCACCTTACGAGGTGGGTTCATCCTGGAGAGCCGGAGGCGGGGCTCGCTTTCTTGCCGCAAGCCCTCGCCTTCCTCGATGCCACTATATCGAAGTTCTGGGAGAAATCGAAGAGTCCCTGTTCGTGTACCGAAAGTTGGTATCAGGAGACCCCATCAGGGCGGGCCGCCTTCTTGGGAATCGGATCCGAGACAGCCGACCCCTCAGTCCCAAGGCCAGAACGAATGCCCTCACCTGTGCTTCGAGATCTGCCGTTCAGCACCATGAAGAGCATAGCCTCGAGCACGATGAGGCGGGCCTATGGTCGCAGCCATGCGCACGAAGATGTGCGCGCTCGCCGCCTCGACGCTCGCGAGGAACGCCATCGCGAAGCCCGTCAGCACGACCGCGAAGCCGATCGGCAGCGAGAAGAGCACCTGAAGCTGGCGTTTCTGGATGCACAGCACCTGTGCGACGGACAGCATATGCGGTTCAGGTTGCGCATGACGGGCAGGCTTTTCGCGCACGTCGGACGAAGCCGGAAGTAGATGAGGCCGATCGACGCCACGATGAAGACGATGGAGACGCTGAACGAGATGTACGTGCATATCTCTGTATGAGTATTCCTGCGGGACGATGGTCTCGATACGCGGGATGAAGAAATCCCCGCTCAGGCCGAATCCGATGGTCTCGCGCATGCTTTTCGCGGGCCGTGCGCACCTCTTGGGCCTGACCCTCGTCGTCCGACGCGAATATGAAGGCCCGCACGTTCACAAGCCCGCCCGCCTCATGCAGCCGCTGCGAGTCGGCATCGGTCGCCGCGCTGCCGAAACGCTTCGCATCGTCGAGCACGGGCGCGGACGTGCCGACGACCTCGAACGAAACGCCGTTCGAGCCTCGACCGAATCCTCGGAATCAGGCGTGCCCGAGATGCCGACCGCCTGGCCGTCGTCGAGCGCAAGCGTGCCGTTGCCCTCTCGTAGGCGCTCTGGGCGATGAAGTTGGTGCCGAATCGTCTTCCTCGGTCTGCAGCATGCCGTATGAATCCTCCACATACGCCACGCCGTTGGCGTGAGCTGCGTTTCGATCTCGTCGATATCGACGATTCGCGCACGTTGTCGCCATACGAGAAGTACCCGATGCCGAAGGGGGATGTCCTGCGAGACGTCGCACGAATCGTCGCGACGAACGCCAGCGACACGATGATGGCGCTGAACGACATCGCGAGCATGACGGTGGACGCGAAACATCGTCATGACCGATCGCGCTGATCGATCGCGCAGGCCGGACATCAGATGGCGTTACCTTCCTCGAGTAGTGAGCGCAGACGCGCGAGCCACAGCACGAGGAACGGAGAACTGGCGATCGAATAGGGAAGATCACGGCGAACGTGCATCCGACGATGAACCAGGGGATGATGCCAGCAAGCTCGTCATGCGGTTCAGGAATGCGCGCACGGGCGGGATGACGCCGAACAGGCAGGCGCCGCAGCCGCACGCGAGCAAAGCGATGCCGGGACGGCAAGGGGCTTCGACCGCATGCCGCGGCTTTCGTCGACGCAGGGCAAAGCAGCTCGACGATGGGGCGCCTGCATATCACGCGCCTGCCGCGCTCGCCACCAGGAAGATGACGACGAACGTCGCCGCAGTCTGCGATGGATACGATCGGGAACTGGTACGCGACATCTTCGATGCGAATGATCCGCGCCATAAGCATGACCATGAGACGCCCGAAGACGGGGCCGACGGTCAGGCCGACGGCGATGGCGCTCGCGCCGATCAGCAGGCTTTCGGGCATGATGGATAGCGCGACCTGGCGCTTCGTCATGCCCATCGATGCTGAAGCGCCCCGTACAGGCGGCGCTTACGCTTCAAAGGCATTGAGCGAAAGTCGAGGACGAGCGAATACACGGCGATGAAGACGGCCGCGACCCGCATGATATCTTGTATGCTTTCGCTCTGCGCAAGCTGGGGTGGATTCATGTTGGCCGAGACACGAAGAAGACCACGATCGAGAACACGCTGCTCAGCCAGAATGCGACGTAGCTTTCCTTATCGCGCAGGACGTTGTTGAGAGAACGTGAAAAATCCATCTTATTTCGCCCCCATGAACTTGAGCACGTTCAGGATCTCGTCGTAGAACGCGAGCCTGTCCCCTTCGCGGTACAGCTCCTCCAGAATGCGCCCGTCCTTGATGAAGACTGCGCGCGTGCAGAAGCTCGCGTCTTCGCGTCGTGCGACGACGACGATCGTGGAGGTCTTCCTCCTCGCATTGAGTCGGAAGATGCGCATGACGCTCTCGGCCGCCGCCGGTCGAGATTTCCAGTCGGCTCGTCCGCCAGAAGCAGGCGGGGTGATGGATGATCGCGCGGGCGATGGCGGCGCGATGGGCCTGACCGCCCGGGGACTTCGGAACGTCCGCTTGTCGAGGACCGCCGCGATGCCGAGGCTTTCGGCCACGGCGACCGCCTCCGCCTTCATGCGGGCCGGCGGTACGCGGCGAATCATGAGCGGAAGCATGATGTTCTCGCGAACGGTCAGCGTATCGACCAGATTGAAATCTTGGAAGCGAAGCCAGCTCGTTGCGACGGAACTCGGCGGCCTGCGGTAGATTCTCTGGGCGGGATATGTCGCGTCCGTCGATGCGAATCGCCCGAGCTGAGAAGGAGGATGCCGGATATGAGGTTGAGCAGCGTGGACTTGCCGACGAGGCACCCATGATGGCGGCAGACTCGCCTTCTGCTCCATGTTCGCCCAGGACGGGTCGTTCACGGCGCGTACCTGAACGTCGGTGCCGTATATCTTGCTTGCATGGTCGATGGTGAGGGATCGCCATACCTGAACTCCTTTCCGATCCGATGCGAAGCGTACGGAACCGCGCGCGAGCCGCCATCGAATGGCGTGACGAAAGGTGACGCGACATGTCACATGCGAGCGGGGCGTCGCATCGCAATGCCGTCGGAACGTAATGCGCATGCACGTCCCGCCCGGCTTTGATTCAACCTCGATGCCATGACGAGCTCGTCGAGCACGTGCTTCGCGACGTACAGCCCGATGCCCGACGACTGGTCGTGGTCGCGCCCGGTGCTGCGTGAAATACAGATCGAAGATGCGGCGGGTGCGCCTCGAATGCCGATGCCGTGATCGGCGATGGAAAGGGTCACGCCGGCATCCGACGCCATCGCGCCGACCTCGACCGTCGACGCGTCCGAATACTTCACCGCGTTATGCAGCATCTGCTCGATGACGAAGGCGGGTCATTTCCATCGGTGCGCACGCGCAGGCCGGCATCGATATCCGACGGAAAGACCTCTTTCTGGACGAAGGGCGTCGCTCCTTGGCGATGACGGCATCGACCGTCCGTTTGAAGGCACGTCTTCGATGACGAGATCGATCGCATGCGCTCCATGCCGCACGAAAGCTCAGGCCAGATCGAGCTGTCCCTGCATGCGGTCGAGCTCGCACAGCGCGTCGAACGAATCGATGCGTCGAATCCTTCTACCATGAGGCGCAGGACGCTGACCGGCGTCTTCATCTGGTGAACCTGCGCGTGACGTGCGCCACCGCAGCATCCCTCGTCCTGTTCGTTCGGGCGACGCTGATAGCTGCGATATGCATCGCGCCCGCGCGACGTACGCCGCGGTCACGGGATCGGACCCGTAGCGCTCGGCAGATTTTCCTGGCATCGCACCCGCCCAGGCTTTTCATAGAACGTGCGCTTGCGCATGAAACGCACGATCAGGAACGCAGCCAGGACGAAGACCGAGACGAACAGGGAAGTAGGCGATGCCCGCAGCCGTGCGAAGCCGTCGACGAAGCGGGTGCCGAGCGCGATGGCGACGGATTCGAAGAGGAACAGCGCGATGATATCCAGAGTGGTCGCTCAAGGAAAAGCCTCATGACCCGTCCTCCATCGATGGAGGCGGTAGCCTACAGTACGCGACCTTGATCTCGACAGGAATGCCCGCACGCGCGAAGCGGTCGCGCGAGCGCCGGATATTGACGTTCAAGGTGTTGGCCTCGACGTAGCTCTCGTCGTCCCAGGCGGCCATTAGAGATCGCTGCGCGACGCCGTTTCGGATACGCCTTCATCAAACAGGCGAAGGGGCTCGCTCGACCATGAAAGACGACGCGACCATCCATTCGACGCGCTGGAGCCCCGGATGAGAACGTGATGCCATCGCGCTTCACCGATGCGAACCGTGCGCGGAAACTGAGCTCGCCGTGGTTCCTGCGCATCTGAGCCTGGACCTGTAGCAAGCGGGACATCGAGATCGAAGGGCTTGGTCATATAGTCGTCGGCATCCGCCTCCATGCCGCGCATCTGATCGGATACGGCGTTGCGCGCCGAAACCATGAAGATGGGCACGTGCGACGATTCGCGAATACGCCGGCACCAGTAGAACCCGTCGTATCGAGGCAGGTTCATCGAGCAGAACCAAGGCCGGATCCAGCGTTGCGACCTGAACGTCCACATCGTCGAACGAATCGATCGCGCGGCAGGCGTATCGATAGCGTTCGAACAGATCGACGTCTGCTTCGCAAAGGGCAGCACCGTCTTCGACGATGAGGATGGGTTACATGGCATGCCTTTCGTCCGGTCCCGGCTTGTCGATTCTCCCCGCTCCGCACGCATCGATCAAGCGTCGCGGCGGCTCGACCCGAGAGCTTTCATGACCTCGGAGATGGAATAGAGCGATCGAAGCGGCAGACGACATCGTCAGGCGACGCCTCGGCGCGCGCGCGATGCACGCCGTCCGCGATGGATGCGCAGGGCACGGTATCGGCGATGCCGCGCGGACGAACTCTTGAGCAGGTCGGCCGCCGACGCGCTCGCTCAGGCTCGGGCGGCTCACGCAGTAGACCTTCGCCGCAACGGCGCGGCGAGAGCGACCATATCGCGATACAACTCGTCCTTCAGCATGCCCGCCACGAACGTGACCGTGCGGTGCGAAAATACGCCCAGGGGAAGATGCGAGCATGGCGCGCGCCCTGCTCGTTATGGCCTCGTCGACGATGGTCGTCGGCGAAGCGGCCCGAGTTCGAAGCGTCCGGGCCCAGCGCGTCGCTGAGCTAGCTGATGGCGTCGTCGGAGATGGCGAGGCCCCGCGTGCGCAGGACGCGCGACCTCGATCGCCACTGAGCGGCGTTGCGAGGCTGGTAGGTCCCCAGAGCGAAAGGCGCATCGGCGGTACCGTCGTAGGAGAACACCTGGGAAAACCCACTCCTGACGCGCATGGATGCGTCCCGGAAGCGCGGGGAGACGAGCACGGAGCCCGCCGCGCGGCCGGCGTCTTCGATGACGGCCTGCGCCTCGGGCGCCGACGTCGACACCACCGGCGCCCGGCTTCACGATGCCTGCCTTCTCGACGGCGATCTGCGCGAGGCGTATCGCCCAGGATGCGCATATGGTCGAGGCGATGGACGTGATGGCGCGGGCCGCAGGCATGACGACGTTCGTGGCGTCGAGCCTGCCGCCGAGCCCACCTCTAGCACGACCGCGTCGCGCCGCGGCGTCGGAGGTGTTCAGCGCGACCGCGGTGATGAGCTCGAGGCCGTCGGATGCGTCGATCGATGCGGCCGCATCGCGCACGGCGCGCGCGACCTCATCGAGCTCCCGTCGAGAGATGTCGACGCGGTTCACCTGGATACGCTCGTGGAAAACGCAGAATGAACGGCGAGGTGAAAAGCGTATCGTGGCCGGCCGCCTGCGGGATGCCGGCTATGAAAGGCGCTGGTGAACCTTTCGGTTTCGTACCGGCGACATGCGATAGGATGAGGCGATCCTGCGGGTTGCCGAGCGCGGCGAGCAACGCGCGCGTGCGGTCGAGCCCGAGGTCCATGTCGCGCCACGACCCCTGCTGCAGATAGGCCTTGGCGTCGAATCCGTCATCGGGCGCGGCGCCTTCCGTCTACGACGCCGCGCGTTCCTTCCTGCCATCTTCTCCGCACCCCCGAAGGGGCTCGATGGGTTCGTTGCCCAGCGAGCGTCGAGCGCGCGGAAGTCGGCTTCAAGACATCCCGCTTGCTGCGATCGTAGATGGCCGCCGCCAGATGGAAGACAGGGAAACACTTTTAGAACGGCCCCGTGACATGGACCGACCCGCGCGGTCCGTGATGCCGCGCTCGACGCAGGACGAACTTCGTGGAAGTTGCCCATCGTCACGAGTATTCCAGTTCGATGGTGCGTATCTGGTCGCGCAGAAACGGCGTGCAGACCTCGATTTCCTCGGGACGGGGATTGCGATTGGAAGGCCGGCACTTCAGCACGTTCGCGATGAAGACCTCTTCGCGTGAGCCCCCGCACTTGCTCAGAAGCTCGGTCGAGTACTTCCCCGCCGCGCCGACGAGGCTTGCCCTGCAGATCCTCGTTGCGGCCGGGGCCTCGCCCACCAGCATGACTGCGCGCGCTTGCATTGCCGAAGCCGGGCACGGCGTTCGTGCGGCCTTCGGCGAGCTCGCAGCGACAGCGAGCCCACACGGCATCGGAGATTTCCTCGAGCAGCTGCTGGGGAACCTCAGTTCCCCACGGGCCGGATGGTCTTGAAACGGTCGTAATGGATGCTCATCGGACGTACACCTTCGGCATGCGCATCGTAAAGCGCGCAGCAGACCTCGTACGGGATGGTGCCCAGCACATCGCAAAGCTCCTCGACGCCGACCGAAGGCCATCCTTCTCGCCGATGACGACGACCTCATCACCTGGGGATCGAGCGCGCGGACGCGATGCCGAGCGAGCGCATCGTCGACCTCCAGGGCATGCTCCTGGTCCATGCAGATCGTTGCCCACCTGATGGCGGCGGCGGCGCCGTAGATGAAATCGTGCGGCCCGAAAGCGCGCAGGGCGGTAAAGCCGTCGGCGTGTGCCGACCGGCACCGTGCAGATGCGCACGCTGCCGTGCTGCGATGGTGCGGGCGTAGCCACCCCTTCGGAAGCTGCGGCGCGTTGACCGCGGTGATGCGCGCGTGCACGCTCATCGCCGGCTTCAGCACGGCCGCGCCGCCTCAGTCTCCGGGACGACGGATGGAAGCCGTACGGGGAAATGCCCATGCGCACCGCATGCCATGTGTGCGTTTCGGGATACCACGCAGGAGCGCGGCGGAATTCGCGCAATGCACGATGCCGGGGTCGATGCCTGCGACCCGCATGCCCTCGATAGCATCTGCGAAGCGGCGGAACTGCAGGTTGAAGTCGAGCGTCTCGGCGCAGTCGGCCGTGGCGGAAATGCGTGAACGATGCCGACCTGGTCGAGGCGCGCGGTGGAAGGAGATCTGGCGGGCGAATTCGACGGCCTCTCGTCGTGGCGCACACGCCGATGCGGCGGTTCATGCCGGTATTGAGCGCCAGATGGTACGGCGCGCGCATCCCGTGCGCATCGGCGAGCTCCGCATAGGCGATGGCGAATTCGGGCGTGTAGACGGACGGCATGATGTCGTGCTGAAGCAGGAGGGGCGCGGCGGAGGCGGGCGGCTCCGACAGGATGAGGATCGGGGCCGCAATGCCCGCGCGACGAAGCGTCGATGCCCTCGTCCACCGTGGCGACGGCCAGCTGAAGCGCGCGCCGGCGAAGCGCCGTCCGCGCCACCTGCACGGCGCCGTGCCCGTAGCCATCGGCCTTCACGACGGCCATCAGGCGCGTGCCCGGCTTCAGGCAGCGCTTGTTCGCATACGTGTTATGCCTGATGGCACCAAGATCGATCTCGACCCAGGACCAGCGACGCTCGTCGGATTCGATATCGGCCAGACGATCGGCGCGGGACGATTCGACGAAAGGCGGCGCGCAGGGCGCCGTCGATTCGCACCGACGTCCGCGCGCATGCCCGTCGGTCGGAGCGGACGTCCTGACCTTGCGCGAGACGCGTGCCGAGACGCGTTGAAAGTGTCCAGATCGATGCTCAGCGGATGCTGCGTCTCCGTCCGGGCGCCTGGCTGCATGGACGGGCTCCGACCTCGTCTAAACCATCGTTATGCGCAGTCGGTCCCGACGCGCGAGCATGTAACGGCGTTCGCGGCGACCCAGGTTCCACCGTCCCCGTATCGTAGCCTTGCTCCGGCGAAATGACCACCGCATACATCTCCTCTTCGGCGAGCGGCATCAGAGCGCGTCGGTGAGCTGGATTTCGCCGCCCACCGACGGCTTCGCGTCGGCAGAAGCTCCATGACCCGAGGACTGAGCGGGTGGCGGCCGAAGACCGCGAGGTTCGAAGAGCCTCGTCCGATGCGGCTTTTCCACCAGGAATCGACGCGCCATACGCCATCGCCGACGGCCGATCCGCGATGATGCCGAAACAGCTCACCTCGTCATCGGGAACGGGAACGACGGCGATCACGCCACACCCATGCGCGCGACACATCGAGCAGGCGCGGGCAGATGTCGTTCCCAGCACGACGACGTCGCCGAGCATCACGAAGGGCTCGCCGCCGCGGGCTAAAGCCGCGCAGCTCCCGCATGCCGAGCCCGAGCGGGCGTCTGGTATACGAACGACACGTTCGGCGCTCCCGCATGGGAGCGCCTCGGCCAGGCATGTTTTGCCCGCCGCGCTCGGGCGTGCCTTCGAGCGCCGCATCGGGCGAAATGCCGCTCGATGGACGTCTTGCTCCGATTGCTGATGACCACGACCTCGTCGGCGCGGAGGCCAGGGCCTTCTTCCACCACGTGCTGGATGACGGGCGTCGAGCACAGGGCAGCATCTCTTTGGGCTGCGCCTTCGTGGCGGCGGGAAACGGGTTCCCAGGCCTGCCGCGGGTATCAGGGCCTTCATCGGTGCATCCTTTCGACGTGACGGGAAACGCCGGAACGCCCGAGCCGTCGGACGCTCCGACAGGGCGCAGAACGTGAAACGACGGCTGTCGGATGCTAGCGGTCGTCGTCGGACGAGCCGATCTAAATGCTCCTCAAGGGCGGAAGCTTCTTCTCCGTGTTCTTGAGCTTCGTCAGGACATAGGCCACATATCCCAACATGACTAGGGCATCAGGCCGTATGCAGCGATGACGAACGGCGCGGCTGAGCAGAGCCGTCAAGATAGATCTCTTCCAATACCGGGTTATACTGGTCCTCAGCCTCTCGTTGATTTCTTCGATCGAATCTTCCATGACCTGCACGCGCAGGCGGAAGCGGAACAGCCCATGCGCGTGACCATGGCCTCACCGACCGAAAAGCAAAAACGGCAGCGGCATCTCGGGTGACAATCCGGAATCGGTGCGGAACACCACCGGATGCAGGCTCGATGGCACGGGCGCGTGATGGCGAAAGCTGACCGGCGATCCGCAGACGCGAAAGCAGCCCGAGGACGGCCGCATAGCGCGCGCGGCGTTCAGGATCTTCGACGGCGTGCGCGGATAAAGTACGCAGATGAGCATCCATCAGAATGAAGTACGTGGTCAGGCGCGGCTCCACGTCCTGCAGCCCCATTCGAGCGCGTCCAGAAGATGCCGAGACCATCGTGCAGAGCCACGAAGACGAGGCCGACCTCCATGGCGACCTTCGCCCCGCGCATCGAAGCGCGTGCGTGCGTCATGAGGACGCGCGCGAACGAGTACGCCATGAACACGAGCGTGAACGCGCTCGCCGCGGCGACGGGCACGTGCCAATGAGATCTTACTGGACAGCGGGAGCTTGTTGGTCACGACCACGCCGTTGATGACGCGGAGTTCGTTCACTCCACCGTGTGACCAGCGCCGATGGTGAGCGAGCACGATCCCGCCGCGGTAGAAGCGCGCACCGAGCACCGCCGGCGCGATCGCATCCACACGCCGCCCGATTCCCGGCGCGCGCCTTGTCGTTCGCTCGTAGAGCACCTCCTGGAGCTCAAACCCATCGTTCCTACGCGCTTACGACGAAATCGTAGAGCGCCCAGGATCAATAGCGTCATCACGACATCGTAACTCCGCCCGCGAGCGCGAGGACGTCGCGAACGTATGCATATACCCGCCTGTCCGACCATGACGCACGTCGTCGCGGCGACGCAGGCCCACAGAAACGCCAGCGGGATGAACGGGACGGCGGCATGACGTCGCTTGCCTCGCGGTGTTGACGGTCTGCGTGGACGGCAGCGTGCCCGCCGGCGGTGCCGATCGCCCCGATGAGCGGCACGGCCATAAGGCCAGCTCGATGCCGCGGTTACCGTGCTCAGGAAGAAGAAAAAGAAGGGCGGCACGCAGATGAGCTCGATCACGAGCAGGAACAGCAGGTTGGCCGTCGCCTTCGCGAGGAAGATGACCGAACGGTCCATCGGCACGAGCAGCATGCCTTCGAGCGCGCCCTGCTCCTTCTCGTAGGAGAACGAACAGAAACCGAGCAGGCTCGTGAACAGGATAACCGCCAGAAGCCCCCGAAAGCTGGAGCACGTCAAGGCGGCTGGTCGACTGCGCGAGCGCCGCGCCGTACGCGACGAGCACGAGCAGCGCATAGAGCCCCATCGACGTGAGCATTTCCTTGGTGTGCATCTCCTGGCGCAGATCCTTGGCCGAAGCGTGCGGTATTGGCGCCAGGCGGATGGACGCGCGCGACGAAACGGAAGATGCCATCAGGCTACCCCCATCCGACGGTCGAGCGATAGAGCTCGAGAACTCGCCGGGTCGAGGTCTTCTCGCGGAAGAACGAAACGATGCGGCCGCGGGCCCATGACGAGCGCGTGCGTGCATGCATCGAAGCCCGCTGCGGGTCGTGGCTCACCATGACGCAGATGTGCGGCCTTCGCAACCGCGCGATCAGAATCGAAGATCTCGACCGCATGCGGGTCGAGGCCAGCGTACGGCTGTCCGAGACCGATCGACGGATCGTTGAGCAGGGGCGCGAGCGATCGACGGACGCTGGGTCATGCCGCGCGCGCAGACGTGCGCCGCATCGAAGCGGCGATGATCCAGCTCGACGGCCGCAAGCATCGTTCGCACCTGAGCCTCGGCGTCATCGATGCCGTGAGGCGCGCGACGAACATGAGGTTTCCTCGAACGCCGTGAGGTCCGGATCGCGCATCGCCGGTGCGAGATCATGCCGATGGAGCCGCGCACGCGATCAGGGTCTTCGCCGATATCGAAGCCGTGGATCGTCGCGGTGCCGCCCCGTCGGCTTCGTCAGCGTGGCGAGCGTCGCGCAGAAGCGTGGACTTGCCAGCGCCGTTCGGGCCGAAGATCGACACGAACGCGCCTTCGAGCACATCGAACGAGACGCCGTCGAGCGCGCGACGGCGTCCGTACGCTGGTGACTTATGTGCGACGATGGCTTCGGTCATGCGCGTAGTCTACCCTACCGAAGGGCCTTTCGCGTCCGGGTCCTTCGCGCGCGCGTCCCGCCCCTTCCCAGTCGAGGTCCTTCGCTGCGGGCCCATCCGCTTTCCTGACGGGCGCCTTCGTCGGTGCGCCGACGGCCTGGACGAGCGTGTCTTCATCCACGTCGGTGGACGATCCGTCGTTGCGCCCGCGCCTGCGATGCCCGAACAGCGCGATGGCCGTGCCCAGCATGAGCAGGGAAGAAGCGACCACACGAACCCGATGAGCGGGTTGATCTTGACATCGATCGCCAGCTCGCCCGAGTGCTGGCGCCGCGGTAGACGACGAAGAGGTCTTCGGTCGGCATATGGATGATCGAGGCGTTGAGCTTGGTTTCCATCGTCGCGAGGTTCAGCTGTCGATGGACGGGCTCACCTCGCCGAGGTCCTTGCCGGTCTTCTCGTCGGTCGCGTCGAAGACGACGGTGTGGGTGGCCGTGTCGCCCGCCTCGTTCTGCTCGACCGAGCTCGTCACGTAATGGAGCCCGTGGTTCGAGACCGTCACGTCTTCAGCCGTATCGGCATCCTGATCGAACGCGGTACTGGGAGGTTTCGGTAACGAACGATGTTTAGAGCCGACGAGACCGACCAGAATGAGCGCCATCGCGAAATGCGACAGGAAGCCGCCGTATTTGGACGGGTTTGGTTCGGAAGAGGCCGAAGAACGCGGCGATCGGATGGGCGCCCGTCGCCTTGGCGCGGCCGGAAACGGGCGCACGACCATCGCGAGCGTCGTGCAGAACAGCAGCGCGCGACCGCTGACCGACGGCGAGCCGTTGTAATACCGCGCGGGACCTTCCTGCGCGAGCTTGTTGCCGATCGACCGCCGCCGGCGACCGTGGCGACATGGCGGATGCAGGCGCGCGACGAAGTACGCGAGCAGCGCGACGAATATGGCCGTCGCGGCGATGGCGGGAATCTTGATCTGGGATGCGAACCGCGCACGGTCGGTGATGCCCGGGAAGCAACGGGCAGACGGCGATGATCAGGCAGTAGAAGATGCCGACCGGACGCGCGACCGCATTGTACGTCTGGGCGGCGGGGCTCTGGCCGCCGAAAGGCAGCCAGGACGGAAGCGCTCGAGACGGTCATGTGGGTCAGCATGAGCGTGAAGACGACCATGATCACGTTATTGAAATGAGTACGCCGCGTTCTTTCCGACATCATGGACTGGATGTCGTCATCGGATTCGAAGCGCTTCCAGCGCAGACCGACGCCCACGAGCGAGACGGCGACCGACACGGCGATGATCAGGCCGAAGATGACGAGCGAGACCGGATCCTGCGCGAAGGGACTGGACTCGGATTGCACCACGCCGGACCGCGTGATGAAGGTGCCGACGACGACGAACGAGAACGCGAGCGTCGCGCACATGACGCTCAGCGCTTGCAAGCCGCCGCGACGGCAGATACACGGTGAAGCAATGGACGAGGGCGAGGGCGACCATCCAGGACAGGAGGCTCGCATTCTCGACCGGGTCCCATGCCCAGTAACCGCCCCAACCGAGGCACGACGTAGGCCCATATCGCGCCGAGGCCCGATGCCGATGCCGAGGAACAGCCAGCTGAAGACCGCATAGCCGTTGGAACGCACGACCCATTTCTTGCCGGAATCGCCCAGGATGAGCGCCGCGATGGCGTATGCGAACGGAATGGTGAGGCCGCGTAGCCACGAAGAGCGTCGGCGGATGAATGGCCTGCGCCCAATGCTCGAGCAGAGGCGACATGCCGGCCGCATTCGCCGCCGACGTCAGGTTGCCCGCCTCGTCCACGTAGGGGCGGCCGTCACCGTGAAGGGCATGTTGCTTTCGGAGGAACAGCGAAAGGGATACACGAACGCGAGCGGGACGACCTGCGAGGTCATGAGCGCTCCTCTTGATCCATGGAGTCGGGATGGCGCAGCGCACGTGCGGCGATCGTCACGTTATAGAGCGAGATCAGCCAGGTCCAGAATGAAGTGAACCCTCGCGGCCCGCCCACAGCCGCTGATGTCGTCAGAGCAGCCCTCATGGATCCGGAGGCCTTGCTGCGTTCGAGCAAGACGTACTTGATGGAGTAGTCCTGTGAGGAAGCAGAAGACGAGAATGCCGCAGCAGACGGTGGGGCGACGGCCGTCAGGACGACGGCGACGCAGCCCGCCCAAAGAGACGGTTTCGGCGGCTTCCGCCTGCCGCGCAGCCGAGCGCGCTACGCGTGGGGCAGATGATGGAGATGGCCGCAGCCATCAAGGGCCCGACCAGGCCGATAAGACCGGAACGTTGACATACGCGCCTCAAGCCTCCTGTGCGATATCGGTGCAAGCGAACGGTGCGTCCTTCGACAGCGAGCCGGTCAGGACGACGGATGTACCCTCGCCGATCCCCTCGGGAATGCCGCCGTCGAACTTGACGGAGACTTCGGAGGTCTGATCGTCGGCATCGAGCAGGGAGAAGCGGATATCGGATTCGCCTGCCTTCTTCAACGTGCCGGGCTTGACGACGCGCGGCCACCTTGACGGGGCTTGTCGAGGATGCTGTCCCGGTAGTAATCCAGACGCGAGACGGTCAGGGCTTCGGATGCGTTCTCGTATTTCGAGGACATTTGGTGACGAGCTCGGTGCAGACGACCGTCGGGTGCCGCCTTCGTTCGTAAGCTCGCCGGTGCAGATGGCCTGGACGCCGTTGCCGAACGTGGATGCGGCCGGAGCCGTCGTAGGATACAGGCATCGGTCGCGCCGTCGTTCGCGTCGGCATCGTAGATATCGAAGGCGAGCACGCCGTTGTCGATGCTGTACGAGTTGTCGACGACGGAGCCGGTGACTTCCACGCGCGTGCCGACGAGCGATCCGTCCGCCGCTTCGGCGACAGAGACCGTCTTGGCCGCGGGAGCTGCTCGATATAGGCGAGAATGACCGCGAGCACGGCGACGATGACCAGCGTCACCACGATAAGACGTCGTTTGGCCTGGGTGTTCATATGCCCCTTTTTCTCGTGCGCCCGGAAGAGAGCCCCGGCGCCATCTGCGCGATACGGGAAGCCCTGCGCATCCTCGGCGCGTCGCGAACGATTCCGCTCGCGACGGCTCCGACGATACCGGACGCCCCTGCCGCGTTCTCGATAGTATCAGGTGCCCCTGACGCATTGGCACGCGGAGCCTTCTTCTTTCTTAGATTCTATTCACAACAGAGGAAAGCCCGCCGAAGGCGGGCCTCCCTTTGCGAACCGAAACGCTATCGGAAAGCTCTCAGAGCTTGGTCTTCGCGGGCGTAGTCGGACACGGACAGCCAACCATCCGGAATCGGCGCGTCGCTGTGGCACTGGCTGCACGCGTTGACGGACTCGGCTGTGCGCGTTGTGGCACTCGCTGCAGGCGACTTCGCCGTGCTGGGCGAGATGCGGGTTGCGCGTGTCGCTCAGGCCGGCGGTCAGCGCGACGAGCTCGTCGCGCGTCATGGTGTCCTCGATCGCCGGAGCCGCTGTGACGCTTGGGTTCGAGCAGAACTCGTTGCCGGAATCAAGGTTGCGCGCCTTGACCAGATCGTCGGTCGAGCGCTCGGCGGCCGGATGGTGTCGCCACACCTTGTTCTGGCCCAGGACTTCGTAGTTGCCGGTGATCCAGTGCATGCCTTCGGTGACCTGCTCGCCGATCGTCGGAACGTGGCAGTCGAGGCAGTTGGCGAGCTTGGCTTGCGTGCATGTAGCGCCATCATCGAGTTCTTCTCCTGATCGAGGCGAGCTCGTTGCCGTACGCGTCGGTGGAGCCGTCGACGTAGGTTTCGACGTACGCATCCATCGGCGTATGGCAGATCGCGTTGCAGAATGTCGGCTGCTCGTGCCAGACCACGAAGCCGGCACCGGCCGCGACGAGAACCACGGCCACGACGCCGACGATGATGAATTTCTTCTTCTTTCGGCATCTTCGCCTTCTTGGTACCCGTTTCCGTGCCCGCATCGGTCTGCTCGACCTTCTTCTCTTCGGCCATCGGATACCCCCTTTCTGTGAAGCTTTTTCCTCCCTTGCGCTCCAGCACCTGCGGTTCAGAGGGGGACATGTCGGGCATGCCATGCGAACCCGCGGCGATGGATCGTGGTCATTGTAGCATTGCGCGGAACAGATGCCATGCGGTATTTCCCATCGCGGAAAAACATGCCCGATACCCGTGCAAGCACCCCGCAAACCTGATAGGGTTTCTTTTAAAATCACCAGATGGAACACGCACGGCACGACCAAGCGACCTTGCGAGAAGCCGAAGCGAACTTAGTGGGCTTTTTCGTGAGAGGGATTCCGTGCCGCCGATGCTCGGATCCCTGCGGCATCTTCGGAATGCCGGTGCGGAAACGGTCGTGCGCGCATGGTTTTTCAGAGCTTGGCGCGTGTCCCGAACGGGGCAGGCGCGTCGATGCGGCATGCCGGCGTTGCGATGGCGTCGCGGACGGACCCGCGTGCGCCCGTCGACGCGAACCGTCGCTCCGCAACCTTGCGGGGTTATGGATTTACGGTTGCGCGCAACGTATCCGTTGACAACGACGCAGCCGAGCGCAAAAGACTAGTTCCTGCTCGATTTCTGGGGATGTAGCTCAGCTGGGAGAGGCATCACGTTCGCAACGTGGGGTCATGGGTTCGAATCCCATCATCTCCACCAGAAATGTTCAAGGCCCCGGAACGATCGTCCCGCTCGTGCTGCGATATGTCGAGAATGGGTGCGCTGCGCACGACCGCCTCTCGCCATGGGCAATCGGGTGGCGCTGTATACAGCTCTTCGATCTATAGGATGCAGACCGCGTTCGCATCGCAGCCCCGTGCAAGAAGGAAGGCTTCCCATGGCTTCTCGTCGCACGCTTGTCGGCATATCCGCCGTCGTCTGGCTCGCCGCCGAGGGCTCATGGTCCTGCGCTCGGCGTCCAGGAATACCCATCGCACCTCCGGCGCTGCTCGTTGCGCTCGCTTATCGTGTTCATGCCCTTCGGCATGGCTGAGTTCCAGGAAGATGACCCGTGAAGGAACCGTCGCCGCATCGTGCGCATGGGAACCGACGACAACAACCCGCTGTCCTTCTTCACGCCGAAGACCTCACGTGATCTATGAGCGTTCTATGATGGCTTGGGAGCGTCCCTGCGCGCCTGCGACGCCGTTCCCGCTTCTTCATCGCATTCTTCACGTAGGGCTTGGCAGCGCGCTCTTCCTCGCCGGCCTGCGCTATGCGGAGAATTTCATCCGGTACGGGCGCTACGAGTCGGCTGATGCGCACGAACCCTGCCGACGAAAAAGACCGCGGGGCCGCCGTCTAAACCATGCTCCATCGCCGCTTGACGGAATCTGTTGGCGTGCGCCGCATGGTTTTCGGTATCATCGTCGCGTTCCTGAAGTAAAGGACGCGAAGGGCCGCGTCCCTCGTGCAAGAAAGGCATCGGCATGGCAAACCCCTGACGAAGAGCGCGAGATCGCTCAGCTTCGCCAAATACCAACCCCCTGAGCATGTGGGCGTACCTCGGCTACAATCGCCCCTTTTCCAATGCGTGCCTTGGTCGGCATCATCATGGCGTTCGTCTCGCATTCAACGACTCGAACATCGCGCGCCGCAACTTCGCGCGTTCCTTCGTGCTCGCTCTCGCCATCGAGGTCGTGCTCGGATAATCCTCTGCTCTGACCGGTATGGCCTGCGCTCCCTGCCACTGCAGGCTCGATGAGCACCGGAACGATGCAGGCCTCAGGGGCATGCCCGTCCGGCATCCGTAGAATGCGAGCGCCTTCCGTCCCCTCCGGAGGAGGGTGGAAGGCGGCTCGTTTGATTTCAGAACCGCATCTTGAACGTGCGCGATCGCTTCCGAACGGCGGACGCGTATGGGTCGGCGTCGTCTCGCGAACGCTACTCGTCGTCTTCGTCGTCGGCGGCGTCGGACATCCTCGAGCGACGCATCTTCGCGCCCGAGGGTGAAGATCGGCATGCCCGTCTCGGTGTCGAACAGCTCGACCATGCCGGTCAGAACGTCGACGTACCGGTACGACTGGCGTGCGGTGCGGCCGCGCCCGCGATCGACCTCGAGAACGAAGAGCGAGGGGATGCGCCTGAATGAGCAGGCTTCGCTTTCGACGATCTTCGAGCGTCCCATATTCGCGCGTACCTTCACGCGCGTTTCAGTGCGGAAACGAGTTCGCCGCGAATGTCATCGATGACATGAACGCTTTTTCAAGCTCCATATAGACGGCCTCTTCAAGCGAATAGGGCAATGTGAGTGAAATTTTACTACGCTCAGCAGGCGTTGTCCGCGTTTCACGAGGTTAAACCATATGGCCTTTATTCAGGCCGCCGCAGGACGCAGCGGCGCGTCCCAAGGCGTGAACTCGTCCAACGACAGCGTCTCCCCCGCCTGCGCGCGTCTATGCCCCGCCGTTTCGGGCGCATGCACGATATCCGCCGCCTTTGAGATGCTGCGGTCCCGGACGCGAGAAATAGAGCCTTCATAGAATTCGCGATCGTTCGCAGCCGCGCGGCGAACGCCGCATCCGCCGCGACGGACGCGAGCGCGACATCGTCAAGCGCATGGGTCCTGCACTCTATCGAGCCTGATGACGGCGGATGATACGTGCGGCGCCGGCATGAAGTTCGAGGGTGCGACTCGAAACGCCCGGTCGCCTGCGCACGCAGGGCGAGCTTCACCGAATACGCGGCGTAATCCTTCGTGCCGGGAGACGCCGCCATGCGGTCGGCCACTCGCTCTGCACCATGACCGTCTCGCTGCGCATCGACGGAATCGATCGAAGAAATCGAGCACGAGCGTGGCCGCGACGGCATACGGAAGATTGGCCACGAGCTTCGTGGGCGGAAGCCGCCCAGATCATCGCTGCCGACCCGCAACGCATCGCCCATATGGAGCGTGAAGTTATCAGTTCCAGCAGCTTCCTCTGAGCACAGGCAAGATCCCGATCGCGCTCTATCGTATGCACCGCCCGCGCGCGCGTGCGACAGCGCGACCGTCAGCGTGCTGATGCCCGGCCCGACCTCGAGCACGTCATCTCCGCATCCATGCTGCAAGCTCGCAGATCTTCCGGACGATCGCATCGTGATGAGGAAGTTCTGCCTCGAGGGCCTTCTGGCCGCCGCCATGGCGCGCAGCGCGCGCGTGGCGGAAGGAGTCGCGCGGAGAACCTGGTCAGCGAGACGATACCTTATCACGGGACGAACGATCACGTGCGCAAGGCGCGATGAGAGCCGCATCTCCTGCGCAGGGATCCATGCTCTGAAAACGCGTGCGGAGGACAGTCCCCATCCGGACGGCGTCGATGACATCGACGAGCCTGAATCCTGCCGATCCGAATGCCGAGCGCACGATGGTCGCGAGCGAATCGAAGCCATGGGGATCGCCGCCGCTTCCGATGACGTGCAGCCGCACCGGCCGCTTCACTTCGGCAGGGTCTGCGCTGACACCCGCAGGGCCGATACGGCGCTCCCATATGGCTGGAACCGATCGAGCGCGCCTGAACTCGGGCCGTCGGACCGGAGAAGAACACCGGGGCGATCACCTCGACCGCATCGCAGGATGCAAGCTCCCTCGAACAGGCCGTCCGATGGCATCGCGCCGGAAGCAGCGGAACGGCCCTCGGCACCGCTCGCAGGCGATGCACCCTTCGACCGGATGGTCTGCGACATTCCACATGCGAACGTCCGATCCGACGCTCTTCGCCTCAGGGACGACCGCTTCTGCGCGCATGGGCTGTGCGCTCACGCCGTGCGCCCGCGCCGAACCGACTATGACGAGGACGGCTTCCGCTCATGCATGGTTCGCCCCTGCGACAGCTGCCAGGAGGTCGGGCCGCGATCCTCGTAGCCGAGCGTCGTCTCATGCACTCGACGGGAAGCGCGCGCGGGACGCGCCGGAATCCGCGCCCACGACCGCGGCGGCTCTGATGCGCCGTGAACACGACATGGTCGGAGCCGTTCTCCTGGCCGCGGAACGGCACCGGGGTCATGTAGGGAGCGTCGGTCTCGAACAGCAGGCGTCCGCAGGCACGATCGCGCATGACGCACGGATCGCACGGCGTTCTTGAACGTGAGCGCCGCCGACGCGGCGAACGCGCCGCGTTCGATCCATGCCCTCATTCGTCCGGACCGACGCTGCAGCAATGGATGAGCACGCCTGCCGCAGGCCATCCCGTCGACTGGAGGATATCGAACGCGTCTCGTGCGCGCGCTGCGCTCGTGCCGGCCTGTCTGAGCCGCATCGCGCAGATGGAGCATGAGCGGCAGGCCCGTGATGCGGGCGATTTTCCACCTGACGGCGGAACACCGCGCTGTACGTCGCGCGGCGACAGGTCGTAATATGTCGAGGGCTCGCTTCCCCGAGCACCGAGGTCTCGGACGCGCAAGCAGGCGGAGGAGCTCCGCCTCAGGGAAGCCGACCACGCATGCGCGTTATGCGGATGCACGCCGGCGACCACGCGCACGCGAGGAACGGCCACGTCGCAGGGGCAGCGCTGGGACGCGGACTCGTCGGCCGAAAGATCGTCGCTGCCGGGAATCGCCTCGACGCCGAGCGCCTGCGGGTCGGATGCCGCCTCTTGCCTCGCGCTCGATGGAGCGTCGCGCGGCGGCGAACACATCCGGCAGGCGCCTGAGCGCTCCGAGCGCCACAGAGGAAGGCTCGTAGGTGCGGCGGGCGTCCTCGGACGGATCGCACACCGTGCAGATGAAATCCACCGCCGACCGCGCAGCGGCCAGCGCGAGCGCCGGGTCGGACAGCATATCGAGATGCGTATGGGAATCGGCGACGGGCCGCTCAAGCGCTAGGCCGCGCCACGACGCGATGCCCCCGGCGGCGCTTCTTGCGGAACAGCGCGTCGCCATAAGCCAGATGCGGCCCCGCCTTCGGGATCGATTGGATCGGCATGGCGCCGCCGGCGCGCTGGAAGGTAGGTTCGAGCCGCGCGATGCCGATGCGTCGCCGACCGGATTCGAGCTGCGCATATCCCCCGCCGCGCCGTCGGGCGCGTCCGGGCACGCGTTCTGCACAGGTTCGTTCGCCATGAGCTAGAGCTGAATGTCTTCGACTTTGAGGCGCGGGAAGAGCGGATCGCTTCTCGACCGTGCGTTGCCGGCAGGCAGCCAGCCCCAGGCGGTCGCGGCCTCGATGTCGTCGACGGCGGCGATGTCGCCCAACAAGCGGCGGAACACCCGGCGGACGTGCGCGGCATGAACGGCGAAGTAGAGCGCCAGGATACGGCAGGGCCTCAAGCGCGTTGTACAGCACGAGATGCCAGCTCGCCTGCCGTTTCTTCGGACTTCGCCAGATTCCACGGCGCGCCTGCTCGACATAGAGGTTCACGCGGCTCGCCAATCTCTGAACGGCCGCGCACGCATCGGTGAAGTTCACGTCGGCCATGCAGGAATCGAACGTCTCGTACAGTCCGTCCGCGATATCGCGCAGCGGGTTTTCCGCATGGGCGAATCTCGAGGAACCTGCGGCACCGTGCCGTCGAAGTACTTCCCACCATGTTGAAGACGCGGCTGCAGAGATTGCCCCAGGTATTCGCCAAATCGGCATTGTAGACCTGGGTCATGCGCTCGATAGAGACGTTGCCGTCGGCGCCGAAGCGCACGTCGGAGAGGAAATAGTAGCGATAGGCGTCGGATCCGTACACGGACACGAGATCGCGGGCCTGATGCCGTCTGCCCCTTGGATTTGCTCATCTTCCGCCGCCCACCATGAGGAAGCCGTGGCCGAAGACCGTATGCGTGACGGAGCGGGCTGGCGGCATGAGCATCGCAGGCCAGATGACGCAATGGAAGCGCGTGATGTCCTTGCCGACGAAGATACTGCATGGGCCAGCGCGCATCGAATTCGCCGGGCGGTCGAGGTCGGCGTAGCCGATGCCGGTCAGGTATGCAAGCAGGGCATCCGCCCAGACGTAGCAGACATGGCCCCTCGTCGAAGGTCAGCGGAATGCCCCAGTCGAAGGTGGAACGCGAGATGGACAGATCCCGAGCCACCCTTGACGAACGCGACGACTTCGTTGCGACGCGTCTCGGGGCGGATGAAATCGGGATGGGCCTCGTAGAACTCGAGGAGGCGGTCCTGGAATTCCGAGAGCTTGAAGAACCAGTTCTCCTCGCCCGACGACATGCGACGCACCGGACGCTTGCAATCCGGCAGATGAACGCGCCCGCATCGTCGGTCTCCAGGTCGCTTTCGGCATAGTAGGTTTCTTCATGGACGCAGTACCAGCCCTCGTAGGCGCCCTTGTAGAGGTAGCCTTTCTCGTAGAGGTCGTTCCAGAACGTCTGCACGGTGCGCGTCTGGCGATCGGAGCTCGTGCGCACGAAGTCGGTGAAGGCGATATCGAGCATCTCCCCAGGCGTCCATGAAGGCAGGCACCATGGAATCGCACCATTCCTGCGGGGTCATGCCGTGTTCTCGGCGGTTTTCGGCGACCTTCGGGCCGTGCTCTGTCAAGACCGGTGACGAACGCGACGTCATGCCGTTCATGCGCTGGTGGCGGGCAACCGCGTCCGCGGCGACGGTCGTGTAGGCCGTGCCCAGATGAGGCGGCAGCGTTCACGTAGTAGATCGGCGTGGTGAAGGAATAGGTGGGCTTGGACATAGAGGCGCCTCTTTCCACCGGAGCGACTGATGGCGCCCCTCCGGTATCGTGCGCGTCGCGGCTGATGGCACCGCCTGCGCGATCGAGATGAAACTCTAGGCAGTGTACGCAGGCGATGCGCCCATCGGACCCGTTACGTGAAGGGCGGACTTCGATGGCGCATCTCCGACGGCGCGATCCCCGACAGGATAGGAAGCGGCGTCAACGGGCGTCGCCCCTCCCCGATGGCGCGATCCCCGACGGCCCGACGATGCGATCCCCGACGACGCGCCGATGCGTTCGCATGCGCGACGTTCTCAGAATGTGGATCGGTAGATGGCGCGGACGTCGTCGGCATCGAGCCCTCGAAGGCACCGAACGGTTCGCCCTCGCGGCGATGACCTTCGCCGTGAGATCGTCCACGCATTCCTCGAAAGCCCGAAGCCGCCTGAGGCGCACGGGCATCCCCATGCTGGCGAAGAACGAGGCCAACCAGGTCGATGTAGGCCTCGACGGCGTGCTTCGACCGCCTGCGTTTCGCTCACGAAGCCCTCGTCGCCTTCCTGAACCGGTTCGATATCGAACACTTCGCGCGCGAAGAGCAGAAGCGGTCCGGATCGTCGCGCCAGACATAGCGCATCCACGCCGGCATCGCGACGGCGAGGCCCGCCCCATGCCGTGATGGTCATATCGAAGGCGGAAAGCGCATGCTCGAGCTGACAGGCTTTCCCCATCCACCCGCGCGCTGCCCGCATGCGAGGGCGCGACCGCATCCTGCGTAAGACCGTTGTGGGCGAGCATGCCTGCCCACATGATGTTGGCGCGCGCATCGTAATCATCGGGGTTCGCCAGCGCGCGGCGTCTCGTCCATCAGTGCGCGGATGAGCCCGCACGCGATGTTGTCGGTCACAGGCACGGCGCCCACGCCGCTGAAGGCGCTCGCAGATGTGCGCGATCATGTCGGTCACGCCCGCAGCCGTCTGATACGGAGGGAGCGAGAACGTGACCTGCGGATCCATGAACGCGACGAAAGGACGGAAGAGGGCGCAGTTCACGCCGTTCTTCGCACCGAGCTCATCGTTGCTGATGACGCACGAATCCGAGGCTTCGAACCGGCGGCCGGGATGGTGAGCACCGCGGCTACGGGCAGGGGCGGATCCGATCTGCGCTTCTTGCAGAAGAAATCCCAGACGTCGCCTTCGTACGGAACGCCGAACGCGATGGCCTTCGCCGCATCGATGACGTTGCCGCCCGACGGCGAGCACGACGTCGATCTTGGCTTCGCGCGCGACGCGGATTCCCTCGCGCACGAATGCGACCGTTAGGGCGCGCTCCGCCCCTCGCCGGTCACGGCGATGCCCGCCGAAACCGAGCTGCGTGCGCGTGCGGTCGGAGTGGATGCCGGACCGTTCCTGGCCCGAACCGCGGCCGTACACGACGAGCGCATGCGAGAACCCGCACTCAGGCTAGGCGTCCCCCACCTGGTCGAGGGCCCGCCGGCCGAAGACGAACCGCGTGGGACACGAACGTGAAATCGTTCATGCGATTCCCTCCGGACCATTCGAGGGACGCTGAGGTGTGCTGACGGTGTCGCCTGATTCGTACACATCGGCGTACCGTCGACGAACAGGCACGGCACCTGGCGTTTGCCGCCGACCAGCACGAGTGCCTCGGCCGCGGCGGGCTCGGTAACGATGTCTCGCGATACGCAATGGGCGCGCGCCCGGCCCATTCGGCAGCATCGATCCAGCGCATTGACCCCTCTGGCGGTACGGGCGGGGAATCCTTCTTGTACAAGACGAGGCTCGGGCATGACGGCTCCCATCTCGAGATGCTTCGAAGCGACGCACGCCCGAAACGACGACTGGTTTCAGGCGGCATTATATCGATGCCGTATGGAGAAAGCCATTGGGTGCATCGGCGGGATGCGCAGACGTTCCACGCCTGCTAATCGAGCGTCGTGCGCTTTGGCATACATCGCGCACACCATGCATACGAGAGCCGCGACGGTACCCAGAATTTGAACTCATGGGAAACCTCCTTGACGTCGTTTCGGCGACGGAGCGCCCGTGCTTCATGCGTCACGCGAGTACTTTCGCAGTCGCACGACGCGAGGCGATCGCGACTCGCGTGCCGTCGCAGGTCGTCGCGCGGTCGGGCCGCGAGGCGAGCCCGCATGGCCGCGAGGCGAAGCGCATCGTTGGACAGTGTAGCAGGAACGAGGCGTGAAGCCCTGGTTAACTCTTCCCGAGGCGTCACGATCCACGTCCGCGATGGCTTCACCCGCTGACCGCGCGCTGCTCTCGGATGCACTGCGCGCGGCGGACTGATGTTGTCTCGCCGTCGTCGGCGCTTCGCGCGCGCGGCCCGGCATGCCATCGAGATGACGACGTCGCACCCGCTGCGACGTGACGGCAACGCGCGCAATGGATCCCGGCGCCGGAACGCGCAGGATCAGAGCGCGCACTGAGCTCGTACGCTTTCGTTTCCGCCCCATGCCGAACTCCGATTTCAGCATGCGCACGGTGTCTTTCTTCGAGACGGAAGGGTCGGACAGGGCTCGCGGGCGGTCGGCGGCGGCAAAAGCTGAAGCTCTTCTTGGTCGATCGGCCTCGGTCCGTCGAGCGGGCCGACCTGACCGAGCGATTTCTCCCTGATGGCGCCATCGCGCCCCGCCGCTCGGAGAATTCGCGCAGCACGTCCCGGTGCGCAGGTTATGAACCCTTTGGCACTTCGTGCAGCTGGCGAGCTCGCGGCGGACCGCGACGTCGCGTTCGGAAGAACATGGGCGACGGCTTCGGGCGCGGCGACCACGCGACGCGGGCTTTCGCGCAGAAGACAGGCGCGGCATCGAGGCGTGGCGAGCGCTCGCGCGACGCTCGCGGCGTTCTCCTTGGCGATGAGGGTGGAAGAACCCGCCGGAAATAGTAGCGCGGCGGGCGTGCGCTCGCCACGTAGGCGGTCTCGCGCCAGCCCGCGTGAAGCGCCGGGCAGCGCGACGCAGGGAACGCCCGGGCCTGCGCTTGGCGATGAGCCGCCGCGCCCAGGTCGGACTCGCCCGCATGCCGGCGTCGCTGCAGGAACGCGAGGGTTTCGCCCTTGCCCGGTCGCGTTCCGACGGACACGGAGGGGCCCTGCGCGGATGACCGCCTTCGTCCAGAGGCTCGGATCGCGCGGCTCGACGCCGAAACCGGGCGTGAGCAGCCCCGCCCGCTCACGCGCGTGTCTTCGGCGCGAGACGACGTCGGCGTCGCGCAGGGCATCGAGCGTGCGCGGCGATGATGTCGCCGAGATTGCCGATGGGCGTAGGGCAGATGTAGATGGTTCCGAGCACGCGGCCATTATGCACGCATCGAGGCCGACGGAACGCCTCGCTCGCTCCTCGAACTCCGCCTTCGTTTACGCGAGTGCCCTGGCGATCATAGTGAGACCCTGTGATTCTGAGAGAATCACAAACCAAATCGAGCGGAGACCGGCATTGCTGAGGCTTCATGTGTTCGCGAGCGGCAGCTATGCGCAACGCCTTCCGTCGTGGAGGATGCGGGAAACCGGACGCGCGCTGCTCGCTAGATTGCGGCATCTTCGAAGAAGACGTTCCTGCAGCGTTGCTCAGAGGCGGGCTTCGACCCCTCACGGCATCGAGGGAGTCCTGGTCACGCACGAGCATACCGACCATACGAAGGGACTCGGCGGCGTGGTGTTGCGCGGGCTCGCGAAAGATGGGTGCGCATCCGCAGGTTCGCCGATTCCATCCGTCGCGCGCTCGGCGCGACATCGCAGACGCGCTCTGCAAAGCCTTGATGCTCGGGCGCAGCCGTTCGACGATTCGAGCGAGCTCACGTGGCGGGCATCGACCGCGTTTCCATACTTCACCTCGCAATGATGCCGTCGCATCCTATCGGTTCCGCTTCGAGACGAGCTCGGGCGCGAAGTCGGCAGGGAAAGGAGGTCCGCCTCGATGGTTCCGAGCGCATCGCCGACTGAAATGCGGTGCGGGAACGCGCGCGCTTCGATCGCTCGAGACGATTCTCGACCTGCATGCACCATGCTACCCACGCGTGGCGCCGATAGATTGACCGCATTCGGTGCCGGCAATCCAGACATATGCCGACAACATCGGATTTCGCCTCGCAGGACAATGCGCGCCTTCTGCGCATCGGCGCCGCGATCACTCTGCACGTCGATGCCACGGCCGCTGACGTGCGTCGATGCGCGGCTGCTACGTGCATCGATGCCGCGGCCGCCACGCACGATCGCGCCCGGTTCGGCGACCGATACCGGCATCGTGACCTCGGCAGCACATGTCCATCTCGCAAGGATACTGTCGCGTTCTTGCGATCGAAGAGAAACCACGATCTCCACATGCTCGAAAAAGGACTGCGCATGATTCGGTGCATCGCCCGGTCTCGGCTCGGATCGCGGGCATCTGTCCAACGAACGGCCTGCGAACTCCAGGAGCTTCGGCACAAATGGCGCTGAACGTGTCGTCGCCCTGCGCGCATCGCAAAACACCAATACCTACGATTTGCCGAAACGCAAGGCTTTTCAAGAGGTGCTTTTTCTTTGCGGAAAGGCACGACGCCCGCGCCGACGTCGGATTCAGGAACGTGAGCGATCACCGTCGAGTAGCGCGCCTTGATGCAAGCCGAGCGGCCGCCTTTGACGAGCTGCGCCTGTTGCAGGAGAACGCTCACTTGCCTATCGAGAGCCTCCTCGTCTATCGAGAGCCCCTTACCTGTCAAAATTGCCAAGAACGAAAATTGCGTGCGATCTCAGCCCAACCGGCCAAAATCTGAGGAGAGCCGAATTCGAAGACGGGACTAAATCACAGTGCCGATCTAGCTCGGCTTCGGTATTATAACATATTGTTGTAAAAGCATTTTCAATAACAAGATACGGACTTTGCGAGGAAGCAGATAGAGGAGAAAACCACTTTGGAAAACCTACTCGCTCCTCGATTTTTGGCAGTTGGGCGGTACAGCACACACAACTCGTCATAACAAAGCACATACGTCCGTCATGAATCACGTGTAACCTGTCATAAGCCGACCACATCGCCTCGACGGAAGCGGATCCGCAATGTTCTTGACCCGCAGCAACAACCGGGCCCTGTAGCAACGCGTCGACCCGGTGTTTAGCATATATCCCCTCGATTCAGCATCCGTGCACCCTACGACTGAAGAGACATCTCGTGGGCCCACATGGTTTGGCGTGGTTGACAGATACTTCCCTGCCTGCACCTCTGTCTGCGGCGTTAAATACGCAGGACCCGATCCGCAGCTCATCGGTCCACTCGACCCACAGCGAAGCCCCAGTCAACAACGTTTGACTTACAGCAAATCTCGGTCAGCAACGCTTGACCTTGCAGAAACGCATCGGTCTGCCGCCAAACGTCTTGACCCGTGCAACGCCTCTCATCTCGCCGCAACGCCCGGCCCGGCAAACGCCCAAGGCTGAGAATCAAACGACCCGCCGGCACCAACCTCCCTGCCGTCATCATAGGTTGCAAGCGGCATCCTCGCGCGCAAGCTCCTCGGCCACGCGCCGGCTGATGGCATCCACGTCGAGCACGACGCCGCACCTCGGTCGTCGACACGTCGAACCAACCTGCAGTGCCCTGATTTGTCGTAGCTTCGCGCTCGGCCTGCGCATAGACTGGGCCCCGCCGTTTCGGCCAGATTCGCCTCGCGACGCTGATCAGAGCTTGATGGTTGAGCTGGTTGACCTCGGACCTACTCCGCCGGATCGTAGTCGACCGCGACAATGTTGCCTGGCTGTAGCGGCGACGCAGTTCTTGATGACGGTCTTTACCTACCTACTGCGGACTGGCAGGCACGCGAACGCCGCGCCACGATATTGGCGCGCCGCTGATGAGCTCCACTATCTCGGTTGTGAGCAGCCATCCTCGCCCATGGAGTTGCACAGGTTCAGGGATGTCGCTCGCGTAATCGGCAAGCGTAGATGTCGGTCGGACGTTCGAACGCGCCGATGCGTCACGCGCGCGTCGAAAGCGGCTTGCGGATGCGGTCGACGACGCGCAACGCGATGCGGGCTTCCGACGGCACCCCGGTCGAGCGTCCCAGCGGATCCTTCTGGAAGATGGCGCCCGCGGGATGCCGAACAGGAAGAACTCGGTCAGCCCCTGGCACCACAGCCTCGCATCCTTCGGGTTCGATCACATCCACGACCCGGTTGTTCGCCGTCGACGAACCACGAGGATCCGCCCACCACGCCCACGCGCGGCTTATGCCTCGCCCGCAAGCGGCAGCGCGTCGGAAACTCCACGATGCGCCGGATCGTGCGCTTGTAGGTCTTGTACGGGTCACGCCTCGAGCGACTGCGCTTTGCACGTGGCCATCCAGGTGTCGAACAGATGCTGGGCCGTTCTTCGATCTCAGGGCGCGTGCGGGTAGAGGCACTGCATGAGCAGGTCGCCGTAGACGATGGCGTGGATGGCCTTGAGCAGTCCTTCGGCGGATCTCTTGAAGCCTGGATTGCTCTTGTCGAGCTGAAGTGAGCGGAGATGGACGGGATGAAGCTTGAGCCCCTGCCGTTCTTGAGCGCCTTTCGACGAGCGGCTATGTAAAGCTGGTCGCGAGGGCATCCGCCGCCGCCAGTCTGCGAGATGGAGCACGGCAGCCGGTTTGTCGCACATGTAGCGGCCGCTCGTGACTGGCTTCCATGATCCGACCTGCAGACCAGGATCGATGGACAGCAGATGTCGTTATTGACGTATTTCAGTCCCGGCGTCCACGCGCGCGTGGTGAAGTCCACGCTCGCAGGAAGCTCCAGGTTGTATCCGACAAGCGCGTGAAGATAGGCCGCAGTGATCTCGAAGTGACACGGTGCCACCCGCGGCGCGAGAATCGTATAGCCCGCCTCCTTCATCTCTCGGTGAACGAGAGACCCTGGCGGCGAATCCTCGGCGGATTCGGCCCTCGCGCTGCTTGAGACGGAAGTCGGCGAAGGCTCGCTGATCGGCCGATCTCCGCCGCCGCGGCGGCTCTCGG
>BNJV01002440.1_pt1 | contig 45476 bp, 49 predicted proteins | sample 8540591 | NCBI WGS metagenome assembly BNJV01 (sample SAMD00202457, study PRJDB9452) | human saliva metagenome | host: Homo sapiens
ATTGTCGATAACGAGGCCGGGGCTCGGCTGCGCGGGATTGCGTGGCTGGCCCCGGCCTCGTCGTATGCCCGGGCGCCCCTGGGGTGTGTGAGGGGTCTCAGCTAAGGTTGCCCTTGGCAACGGGGCGCTAGACTTAGTGCTCAGGTGCGCGCACACGCGCGCGGTCACGAAGAAGGAGAAATCGGTTGGCACCGCTCAACGTCGCCGTCATCGGCGCTGGTCCCGCTGGCATTTACGCGTCGGACATCCTGTCCAAGTCGGGGCTCGAGGTGAATATCGACCTGTTTGAGCGTCTTCCAGCGCCCTACGGTCTCGTGCGCTACGGCGTCGCTCCGGATCACCCGCGTATCAAGCAGATCATTGTGGCGCTGTACAAGATCCTCCAGCGCGGCGACATTCGACTGCTCGGAAACGTCGAGGTCGGCCGTGATGTGACGATTGACGACCTGCGTGACCACTACGACGCGATCATCATTGCGACGGGCGCGGACCGCGATCACCCGCTCGACATTCCGGGCGTGGATCTGCCCGAGTCCTACGGTGCCGCCGACTTCGTCTCCTGGTACGACGGCAACCCGGACTACCCGCGCACGTGGCCGCTGAAGGCGCGCGAGGTGGCGGTCCTGGGCGTCGGTAACGTGGCCCTGGACGTGGCTCGCGTCCTGGCCAAGCATGCAGAGGACATGCTGAAGACCGAGGTGCCGGCCAACGTGGCCGAGGCCCTCGCCGACAATCCGATCACCGACGTGCACGTGTTCGGTCGCCGTGGCCCGGCGCAGGTGAAGTTCACGCCGCTGGAGCTGCGCGAGCTGGGCAAGGTGCCCGGACGTGGACGTCATCGTCTCGGAAGAGGACTTCGACTTCGACGAGGGCTCGGAGGAGGCGCTGCGCGCGTCGAACCAGCAGCGTCAGGTCGTCAAGACGCTGACGGGCTACGCGATGGCGGATCCGGAAGAGCACACGGCCTCGCGTCGGATCCACATTCACCTGTTCCAGGCCCCGGTCGAGATCGTCGCTGACGAGAACGGCCACGTGAAGGCCCTGCGCACCGAGCGCACGGCGCTCAACGGCGACGGCAGCGTGTCGGGCACGGGCGTCATCACGACCTGGCCCGTGCAGGCGGTGTACCGCGCGGTGGGCTACTACTCCTCGCCGATCCCGGGCCTGCCCTTCGACAAGCGCGCCGGCGTCGTGCCGAACGTCGAGGGTCGCGTCATCGAGGGCGAGACCACGAAGGACGAGTCCGCCCCCGTCATCCCGGGCGTGTATGCGACCGGTTGGATCAAGCGCGGCCCCGTCGGCCTCATCGGCTCGACGAAGTCGGACGCCCAGCAGACGATCTCCCACCTCGTGGAGGACGCCTCGGAGGGGCCGTCTGCACGCGAACACCGCCGAGGTGGGGCCACGAGGCCATGGTGGCGCTCCTGGAGTCCCGTGGCGTCGAGTTCACGACGTGGGAGGGCTGGGAGCTCCTGGATGCCTACGAGCAGGCTCTGGGTGAGGACTACGGCGAGCTTCCGGGCGGTCGCGGCACGCGCGAGCGCATCAAGGTCGTCTCGCGTCGCGCGATGACGGATATTTCGCGCGGCGCGCAGGTGGATCCCGAAGACGACGGATCTCATCGGTGAGATGGGCGAGATGGGCGTGCCCGACCGCTCCTGAGCGCTTTCGATGACTACACGGGTCCGGGGCCGGCGCAACTGAGCGTCCCTGATCGGTGCGAGGCCGTGGCCGGGTTTTCCGGTCGCGGCCTCGTCGCGTGGGGAGCGAGGGGCTGTGGCTCACCTCGATGCGTCCTGTGACCTGCAGGTTGGGGTCGTTGTTTCCCATTGGAGCTTCGGCTGGTTCTCAGCAGCTTCTCAGGTAACCCCCATAGGATCGCCTGTATGGTGCATCGCAACTATCACAATGGTCTGAAGACGACGCTCCTGCTGGGAGGCATGTGGGCGCTGCTGCTCGCTATTGGCGCGATGATCGCTGCGGGTACGGGGCGTGCCGTGTGGTTGTTTGCGTTTGCGGCGCTGGGGTTGGCGCAGACGGCTTATTCGTATTGGAATTCTGCGACGATTGCGCTGAGGTCCATGGGTGCGTACCGGGTGACGGAGGCGCAGTACCCGCAGCTGTATGCGATCGTCCGTGAGTTGGCGGCGCGCGCACAGCAGCCGATGCCGTCGATCTGGGTGGCGCCGTCGCTGACGCCGAATGCCTTTGCGACGGGGCGTAACCCGAACAATGCGGCGGTGTGCTGCACGGAGGGCATCCTGGCTATTCTCAATGAGCGTGAGCTGCGCGGAGTCCTGGGGCACGAGCTGATGCATGTCTATAACCGCGACATTCTGACGACGTCCGTTGCTGCGGCGATGGGTGGGCGTCATCGCGTCGGTTGCGCAGTTTTTCATGTTCTTTGGTGGCCGTAACGGACGTGACGGTAGCGGCGGCATGGGGTTTGTGGGCATGCTGGTTCTCAGCTTGCTCGCGCCTTTTGCGTCGATGCTGATCCAGTTCTCGCTGTCGCGGACGCGTGAGTTCGATGCGGATGAGGACGAGCGATGTTGACGCAGGATCCGCTGGCTCTGGCGTCGGCTCTGCGTAAGTTGGAGATGGCGACGGATCGGCGTCCGATGGAGGATACCCCGCGCACGCGCAACGTGGCCGCGATGATGATTGCGAATCCGTTCCGCGGTCAGTCCCTCATGCGTATGTTTTCGACGCACCCGCCGATGGAGCAGCGCATTGCGCGGCTGGAGAAAATCGCGGGCTATGAGGCTTAGTAGCAGGGGCGGGCGGCCGGAATCATCCGGCCGCCCGCCCCTGTACACGCGTTGATCAGCGGTAGTTCACGAACTGGAGTGCGACGTCCAGCTCCTCGCCCTTGGGGCCCTTGAGGAGCGCGATGACGGCCTGCAGGTCGTCGCGGGACTTGGAGGAAACGCGAAGTTCGTCACCCTGGATCTGTGCCTTGACGCCCTTGGGGCCTTCCTCGCGGATGAGCTTGGAGATCTTTCTTCGCGGTGTCCTGGGGGATGCCTTCCTTGAGGGGGCAGACGAGCTTGAAGAGCTTGCCCGGAGGCCTTGGGCTCGCGGTCCTTGTAGTCCAGAACCTTCAGCGACAGGCCGCGACGGATCAGCTTGGACTGCAGGACGTCGAGGATTGCCATGACGCGGGAGGCGGAGTTCGCCTCCATTGCGATTGTGTCGCCGCTGAGGGTGATGGCGGCGTCGACGCCGCGGAAGTCGTAGCGGTTGGCGATCTCCTTGGCGGTCTGGTTGACAGCGTTGTCGACCTCCTGGCGGTCGAGCTTGGAGACAACGTCGAAGGAGGAGTCTGCCATGGGTGCACCTTTCGTTGGAATTGCGCCAATTGTCGTTCCGATTGGCGCTCGGCATCATTTTAATGCTATTCTTTCACGGCACCGCGAGAGCGGCGCACGGCAGGTTACCAAAGCGGCCAAATGGATCTGACTGTAAATCAGACGCTTCGTGCTTCGGGGGTTCGAATCCCTCACCTGCCACCACTCGCTGGTTTCAGTGAGTAACGCCTGTGATGTCATTCTCAGGCTCCGGGATTGCTTCGGCGCTCGGAGATGAGATAGGCTTTCCGGCGTTGCCCCGATAGCTCAGTAGGCAGAGCGTCTCCATGGTAAGGAGAAGGTCAAGGGTTCGATTCCCTTTCGGGGCTCCGGTCGCGGATTTATCCGCTTCCGGCGGCGGGGTAGCTCAGCTGGTCAGAGCGCACGACTCATAATCGTGAGGTCGCGGGTTCGAGCCCCGCCCCCGCTACCAATTCTTTGATCCGACAGGTCGCGCGAGCGACGAAACTAAGCGAGGGAAACAACCGTGGCAAGCAAGTCCCAGGACGTTCGCCCCAAGATCACTCTGGCCTGCTCGGAGTGCAAGGAGCGCAACTACATCACCAAGAAGAACCGTCGTAACACGCCGGATCGTCTCGAGCTGGCGAAGTACTGCCCGCGCTGCCACAAGTCGACGGCGCACCGCGAGACACGCTGACGGCTTCCGTCTCAAAGCCCCGAGGAACACAGGTTCCCCGGGGTTCTTTGTATCTGTGTGCGTGCGCCTCGGTTAGGGTTATAGGACTCTACGTGTTGTTGGTAGGGTGACTTTTCGGCACCGACGGCGCGGCCACCGCACGCAACGAGAGGCAGGACCCTTCGGGGTTCCGCCTCCGTCGTATCCGAGGAGGCATGGGGAGCGTCGGGACGCCTGTGAGCCGTCAGGCCCTCTTTTGTTTCTGTGAACGTATCCTGCGCACGCGGGCCCTTTAATTCGCACGTTGGCCCGATGGCCCGCACGTTAACCCGATAGGTGGTGGCCTGGGCAGGCTGCCCACCATGCCACCAATAGGGTTTAGCTGCGCATTGAAGGGTTCATGCTGTCAGCAGAGGGGCCCGGCTGCCAGCACGGCAACCACGACAGACACCACTGCGCCCAAAACGCAGACCACCTCGCCCACAACACCCCGGTTTTCACCGTTTTTCACCGAGGTGGTCTGCACTTTGGGCACCACACCACCTCAAACCGTGATCTCACCGCCTCCAAACGGGGGAAATGGCGGCATTAGAGATCCGACACGCCGGCGACACGCCGATAGCCAGCCTCTAATGCTGCAAAACCCCCACCGCCACCGGCGTGGAGGGCATCGGAGGGACCGCAGGGCCGGGCCGCGGCACCGGAGAAATCGGAAGGCCGGGCTGCAGGGCACGCGGGCCGCGGTGCCCGTGGGCGGCGGGGCCTGGTTGGACAACGAGCCGACGCGCCGAGCGAAGCTCGCGGCGCGGACGGCTCGCGGGCGAGGCTGACACCACCGCCAGCCGAATTTCGCATGCAATTCCCCCGCAGCACGAATCAACACAAGCTCAAAAACAGCAGAATATCAACGATCAGAACCCAAACCCCGACATGCGCCCACGGGAAGTGCATGCGAAATTGCTGGTTGACAGCCATAGCTGGGCATCAAGGCGATGCACCGAACCACACGTCAGCACACTGAGCAGCCCGGCCGCACACCCAGCCCCTCCGGCGCCCAAACAACCCGCGGGTCCACAAGCAACAGCCAGCGCCACACAGCAACACGTAGTGTCCTATAACCCCTCTGTTATCCTGGGCACATGACTGACTCCCGTTGATGTCCGCTGCATCGTCGCCCCGAAAGGCGCGGGGGAGGCGCGCATCCCCGGCCTCGTGACGCTCGAGGACGGGCGCGTGATCCTGTTCTTTGATGAGCGTCCCGCCCCGCCCTCGGGCATGGGATCTGACTTTAATGGGCTGACGATGGCGTCGGACCTGCCCAATCCGAATCGCATTCTCTGGATGGAGCGCGCGGACGAGGGGCGGTGGAGTGAGCCGCGCCCGCTTCCGCTCGGCGGTCCGTCCGTTTCTTCGGATGCGTGCGTCGGCGTCGATGGCGGTGGCCTCATGCATCTGGCGTTCGCGTCGACGGATGGGTCGCGTGGGCTATATGGATTCGCGCGCGGACGGTGAGCGCCTGCGCGCCTGGTGGGCGTGGGGGAGTGGCCCCTGAGGACCTCGTCCTACGTGGACATGACGGATGAGCTCTACGCGCTCACGGGGTGCTGATGCGTTGTTTGCGACCTCCGGGCGGTACCGTGGCGGTGGGATGGGAGCGGTTGCGCTGCCCTACGTCGTGCGGACGGGGGTGATGAGACGCACGTGCGCGTCGTGTACGCGCGCGGAGGGCGGCTGATTGGCGCTGCGGAGCCCCTCGTCGGCAATGGGGAGTGCTCCTCGACGAGACGACGCTCGAGCGTATGGGACGGCCGCCTCGTCGCGAACTGTCGCATCCAGGGTTTTGAGGGCGGGGGTTCTGGTGCCCGCTGCCTCGCGTGGGGTGATGGGCGCACCTGGGAGGGCGCGTGCCTCTGGGAGCTGGAGGACCCCGGGCTGCAACGCGCGCATGATCGCGGATCGCTGCTCGTGCACCCCGGACGCCGCGACGCTCGCGCGGGTGGCGAGATCCTGCGCCTCACCCGCGCCGTGGGAGGGTGAGGTACGCGCCGAGGTGGTCTCCTCCTTTGGGAGATGGCGCCTTCGGGTTACAGCGATGTCGACCGTCGACGGGGGACGAGGCCGTGGTGGTCTTCGAGCGTGACCGAGGCCTCTGGGAGGCGGCAGTCTCGCTCTGAGCGGATACAGAAAATCCCGGTGCGTGTGCCCCCACGACGCTCCGGGTTTTTCTGTGCGCTCTAGCGACCTTCGATGATCGACAGGAGCGGGGCGTAGTGTGCCTCGACGGCCGCGGTGTACGCCACCAGGTCGCCCGGCTTCGCACGCCCGCAGGATGGCCGCGTGGGCCTCGGCGGTGACTTCCATTTCCTGGCGCGACGCTGCGGCCAGCTGAGGGAGTGACGCTCTGGTGGACCAGCCACATGGCGGCCACCAGCTGGTGCATGAGTTCGTTGTCGACGTAGGCCAGCAGGCCCGGAGTGGAAGGCGATGTCCTGCTCCAGGTAGGTCGACCCCGACTGTGCGTACTGCGTCATCGCCTCGACGAGCTCCCACAGGTGGGGGTTTCGTCGTGCCCTTCATGGCGCGCGTGAGCGGGAACGGCGATCCCGAGGTCGAGTGCCCGTCGCGTGTCGATGATCGCATGCAGGGACTGAGCGCCGTTGATCTCATCCAGTGCGGCGCGCAGGACGAGGGTCTCAACGAGCGGCTGCATCGACATTTCGCCGACGTATGACCCTGAACCCTGACGAACTGTCACGATGTCCAGCGCTTGGAGGCGTCGGAGCGCTTCTCGCACGGACGAACGCGAAACGCCGAGGTCGGCGCACAGTGTCGATTCGGTGGGGAGGCGGTCGCCAGGATGTAATCCATGTCGCAAAATATAGGACTTGATCGCATCCATCGTTACCGAGGATCTTGAGTCAATCGGTGCTCGATACGCGATCGGTTCTGATCGGTTGTTGGGTGGGCGATTGGGGTGATATCGCTTGCACTAATTTGTCAGACAACATAGAATCAGTATAGCGAGCGGAACAAAAGAACCGCACGTCCCAATTCTCGAAGATGAGGGCGAGAACATGCGAATGCGTAAACACTTCGCAACCGGCGCTGCACTGACCGCAGCTGCCGCGATGATCCTGACCGCCTGTGGTGGCGGCGGTGATGCCGCGATCGACTGCAACCGGTGGCGAGCAGTGAACTCAATGTTGTCCCCGCCTACGACCACCACCGACTACGGCCCGATGACCAGCTCCGCGTTGGCCATGGGCAGCAACTGGCAGGTCCTCGAGGGCCTGTACCGCCTCGGATCGCACCAACTACTCGGTCAGCCCCGCCCTGGCCGCCGGTGATCCCGTGAAGGTCTCCGACACCGAATACGAGATCAGCCTCCGTGACGGCGCGAAGTTCTCCGACGGTACCCGACGTGACGGCCGCTGACGTTGTGGCCGCCTACGAGCAAGGCCACCGCGGAGAGCTCCCATCTTCGCGCAGTTCTTCACCTTCGTCGACTGCGTCGAGGCCAAGGACGACAAGACCGTCACCATCCACCTGAAGTACCCCTTCGCCGCCCCTCAAGGAGCGCTTTCGGTACGATCCTCGTGGTCACCCCGGCCTCGGCCGACGCGGACGCGCATGAAGTCCATGCCGATCGGCTCCGGGCCCCTACAAGTACTCGAGGTCACGGCGAGCTGAAGATCAGCGCGGTCCCCAACGAGTACTACACCGGCAACGAGCCCCGCGACCGTTGAGACGATCAACTGGAACCCGCTGAAGGACGAGACCGCGCGCGTCGACCGCCGCCATCGACGGCACGATCGACATCGTTGAAGTCCGTTCCCGCCTCCTCGCAGAAGGATCTGAAGGACGCCGGCTGGAACGTTGAGTCGAAGCCCGGCTACGGCAACGCCCTTCATGATGTTCAACACGCAGAAGGCCCCCTTCGACAAGCCCGAGGTGCGCCGCGCGTTCCTCAAGGCCATCAACAAGCAGTCCCTGATCGACACCGTCGCTCGATGGTGCAGGCTAGGAGGCGACCTCCTTCCTGCCCGAGGCCAACCCCGGCCTACAAGAAGCCCTCGACCGACCTGTCCTACGACAAGGACGCAGCCGCCAAGCTCCTGAGCGACAACGGCGTCTGCCGGCATCGACGGTCAACCTGCTCACCACGGATCACCCGTGGGATCGTGGCCATGGTTCCCCAGATCACGGCTGACCTCGAGGCCCTCGGGCCTGAAGGTCAACCACACCAGCCAGGCGACCGGCGACCTGTACGCCAATGTCACCGACGTCAGGACGCCGTGCCGGACTACGACGTCATCATCGCACCCGGTGACCCCTCGGTCTTCGGCACCGACCCCGGCATCATCATCTCGTGGTGGAACGGCGACAACAACTGGACCAAGCAGCGCGACGGCTGGCAGGTGTCGGATCCCCGACTCCTTCAACCAGCTGCAGACCATCATCGAGGAGGCGGGTCAGCTCGACGGCGACGCTGCTAAAGGCGAAGTGGGGCGAGGCTCAGGATCTGCTCGCTGAGAAGACCGTGCTGTTCCCGCTCGTGTTCCGCAACGTGATCACCGGCTCCAACCCCCGAGAAAGGTGGAAGGATTCCAGGCGATCCCTCCGACCGGCCTGCAGCTGCTCGGGTGAGCACGAAGTAGGTCCCTCGGGGATACATCGAAAGGAGGGTGGAACGCCCGCCCTGAGGCAGACGCCACAGTCGGGCGCCACCCTCCTTTTCTCATTGCCAAAAATTCGTTGAAATGGAGGTCTAGCAGTGAATAACCTTCTGCGACTCATCGGACGACGTTTGGTGGCCCTGCCGATCATGGTGGTCGGCGTGTCCTTCCTCGTCTTCTTCATCATGTCGCTGTCTCCCGTGGACCCCGCCTACTCGGCGCTCGGTGAGTCGGCGACCCCCGAGGCTCTCGAAGCCTACCGTGAACCAACACGGTCTCAACGACCCGTTCTTCGTCCAGTACGGCCGCTACCTGTGGAACATGCTCCACGGAAACCTCGGTACGTACGGTGCTGGCTCTTCCAGCGTGACGGACCTGGTGGCTCAGGCTCTGCCCGTCACCCCTGCAGCTGACCTTCCTCGGTCTGTTCTTCGCCGTCATCATCTCCTTTCCCCGCTCGGTGTCCTCGCCGCTCTCTATCGCGACCGCTGGCCCTGACCAGGTCATCCGCGTGTTCTCCGTCATCGGCATTGGCACCCCCGTCCTTCTGGCTGGCAACGCTGCTGGTCCTGGCTTTCGTGAAGACCCTCCCGGTCTCCGGCCCATTGCCCTGCCTTCTCGGTGAATCCAACGGGCTGGTTCCTGCGCATGTTGCTTCCCCGCCATCGCCCTGGCGGTCCCCGTTGTCGGTCAGATGACCCGAGTCGTGCGTACCTCAATGGTTGAGGAACTGGATCGCGACTACGTGCGCACTGCGGTCGGCGCCGGTATCCCCAAGCGCATCGTCGTGGCCCGCAACGTGCTGCGTAACGCGCTCATCACGCCCGTGACGGTTCTCGGTCTGCGCGTCGGCTACCTGATGGGTGGCGCTGTCGTCATCGAAATCATCTTCTCTCTCAACGGTATGGGCACGGTGGTCCTGCTCAAGGGCATCCAGGAGAACTGGGTGACTCTGGTCCAGGGTGGCGCTCTCGTCGTCGCGATCGCCTTCATCATTGTCAACATCATCGTTGACATGCTCTACCTGCTCATCAACCCGCGTATTAGGTCGGTGTGAGGCATGAACCAGAAAGAAAAGCTCAACAAGGTCACTGCGAAGGGCGCGCGTTTCTCGCGCATCGGCGCGATGTCGCTCGGCTCGAAGATCGCGATGGTCATCCTCGCGCTCATCGTCCTCGTGTCGATCCTGGCCCCGTTCATCTCGCCCCTACGGCCCCGGTGACATCAGCGCCAAGTGGCAGGCGCCGTCCGCCGAGCACTTCTTCGGCACGGACCACGTGGGTCGAGACATCTTCGCTCGCGTCCTGTACGGCGGTCGTTTCTCCCTGATCATCGGTCTGTGCTCGACGCTGGTCGCGCTCTTCTTCGGTGCGATCATCGGCTCCGTCGCCGCGGTTGTGCGCAAGAGCATCTCCGAGACGATCATGCGCATCCTCGACATCATCATGGCGGTGCCCGGTATCGCCATGGCGGCCGTGACGGTCCTCGTCTTCGGACGAACCCTCACGAAGTCGGGTAACACGGCAGGCCTCGTGGTGATCATCATCTGCTCGATCGCCTTCGTCTACATCCCGCAGCTGTCGCGTATCGTTCGCGCGAACGTCATGGCCGCCTACGGCGAGGACTACGTCCGCGCGGTGATCGTCTCCGGCGCCCGCGCCCCCCTGGATCCTCGTCAAGCACGTCCTGCGCAACACCGCCGCCCCGGTCCTCGTGTTCGCGACCGTCCTCGTCGCCGACGCGATCATCCTCGAGGCCTCCCTGACCTTCATCGGTTCGGGTCTCCAGGCGACCACCGTGGCCACGTGGGGCAACGTCCTGTCCGAGGCCTCGACGAACCGTTCGGTCCTGCAGGGCATGTGGTGGACGGCTACGTTCCCCGGCCTGTTCATCATGACCACCGTGCTGTGCCTGAACCTCCTGTCCGAGGGCATCACGGACGCGATGGTCGCTGCCCCCTCCTCGGCAGCTGTTGCCCAGGTCGATAAGGACTCCGACCGCGAGGCCGACAAGCTCCTGCTCGACCCGCGCCGCGCCTACGCCGAGCAGGCCGAATCCCTGCAGGCTCGCCTCGACGACCTCGAGACCGTCGAAGAACAGCGCTTCGATCGCTTCGAAGCCGACTTCGAGAAGGCTCCTCTGCTCGAGGTCAAGGACCTGTGCATCAAGTTCGACCGTCACGGCGACGTCAACGTCGTCGACCACGTGTCCTTCAAGGTCCGCGCAGGCGAAACCATGGGCCTCGTGGGCGAGTCCGGCTGCGGTAAGTCGATCACGGCCCTGACCATCATGGGCCTCATCGATCCCAAGGCCGAGATCTCGGGCGAGATCCTCTACGAGGGTGAGAACCTGCTGTCCAAGTCCGCCGAGGAGCGTCGCGCGCTGCTCGGTCACGAGATGGCCATGATCTACCAGGACGCCCTGTCGTCCCTGAACCCCGCCATGCTGATCAAGGCTCAGATGAAGCAGCTGACCAGCCGCGGCGGAACCCGCAGCGCCGAGGAACTCCTCGAGCTCGTGGGCCTGGATCCCAAGCGCACCCTCGAGTCCCTACCCGCACGAGCTCTCGGGCGGCCAGCGTCAGCGCGTTCTTATCGCCATGGCCCTGACCCGCGACCCGAAGCTGATCATCGCGGACGAGCCGACCACCGCCCTGGACGTCACCGTCCAGAAGCAGGTCATCTCTCTGCTCAACGAGCTGCGTGAGAAGCTCGGCTTCGCCATGATCTTCGTGTCCCACGACCTGGCGCTCGTCGCCGAGGTGGCACACCACATCACCGTCATGTACGCCGGCCAGGGTCATCGAGCAGGCCCCCACGAAGGAACTGCTCACGCACCCGACACACGAGTACACGCGCGGCCTGCTGGGCGCCGTCCTCTCGATCGAGTCCGGCTCCGGCCGACTCCACCAGGTTCCCGGCACCGTGCCCTCGCCTCGCGACTTCCCGAAGGGCGATCGTTTCGCCCCCAGGTCCTCGCACCCCGATTACGGACTGGACATCCGCCCGGTCCTCACCGAGGTCGGCCCCGAGCACGTGTACGCGGCTCTCCCGCCCCGCGACGAGGTTCTCGTGGCGAGCGAGACCATCATCATCGAAGAAGGTCAGGAGGAGGCGCGATGAGCCCCGAAACTCTGATTGTCGAAACCGAGACGATGATCGCCACATCCGAAGCTCCGATCATCGAACTGAAGGACGTCGAGGTGACCTTCACCTCGCGTACCGGCTCCCTGTTCAAGCCCAACAAGGTCCACGCGGTGCGTGGCGTCAACATGCGCATTGAGCGCGGACAGACGCTCGGCATCGTCGGCGAGTCCGGCTGTGGCAAGTCCACGACCGCGAACGTCATGTGCGGCCTGCAGATGCCGTCGAAGGGCCAGGTGTTCTTCAATGGCAAGGAGGTCACGAAGCGCAGCGCCGCCGCCCGCCGGGAAATCGGACGCGTCGTCTCCGTGGTCTTCCAGGACCCCGCGACGGCCCTCAACCCCCGCATGCACGTCGCCGATCAGCTCGCTGACCCGCTGCGCGTGCACCACATTGGGGACGAGGCCTCGCGAGCCAAGCGTGTGCGCGAACTGATCTCGCTCGTCGGTCTGCGTCGAGCGCCCTCGACGCGCTCCCCGGACAGCTCTCGGGCGGCCAGCGTCAGCGTGTGGCTATCGCCCGCGCCCTGTCCATCGGCCCCGACGCGATCATCGCCGACGAGCCCACTTCCGCGCTCGATGTATCGGTGCGCGCTCAGATCCTGAACCTGCTCACGGACCTGAAGAGGGACCTGGGCCTGGCGATGGTGTTCATCTCGCACGACATCCAGACCGTGCGATACGTCTCTGACCGAATCGCCGTGATGAACGGCGGCAAGGTCGTCGAAGAAGGGCCGGCCGCGCAGCTGCTCGCCGACCCGAAGGACCCCTACACCCGCAAGCTCCTGGGCGCCGCGCCCTCGCTCCTGCACCCCAACCTCGAAGGAGAGAAGTAATTATGTCTTCGAAGATCCGTGGCGTTGTCCCGCCCCTGGCCATCCCGCTCAAAAACGGCGAGCTCGACGTCCCCTCGCTCGAGCGTCACATCAACCGCCTGATCGAGGCCGGCCTCGACGGCCTGTTCGTGTCCGGCTCCACCGGTGAGGTCGCCTTCTCGACGGCCGAGCGTCGCGCCCAGATCCAGCGCGAAGCCGTGCGCATCGTCGACGGCCGCATCCCGCTCCTGGTCGGCGTCATCGACACCGAGACCGAGCGCGTCATCGAGAACATCAAGGCCGTGGAAGAGATCGGCGGCGCCACGGGCGTCGTCGCGACCGCCCCGTTCTACGCCCTGGGCGGCGAGACCGAGGTCGAGCGTCACTTCCGCATCCTCAAGGAGAACACCAACCTTGAGCTGTGGGCCTACGACATCCCCGTGTGCGTGCACACGAAGCTGTCGCCCGACCTGCTCATGCGCCTGGGCCGCGACGGCGTCATCGACGGCGTCAAGGACTCCTCCGGTGACGATGTCGCGTTCCGCTGGCTGTGCCTGGCCAACGAGGCCGCCGGCCACCCGCTGCAGCTGCTCACCGGTCACGAGGTCGTCGTCGACGGCGCCTACATGTCCGGCGCGGACGGTTCCGTGCCCGGCCTGGCCAACGTGGACCCCGAGGGCTACGTGCGCCAGTGGCAGGCCTACGAGCGCCGCGACTGGGAGGCCGTGCGCACCGAGCAGGACCGCCTCGCGGAGCTCATGCGCATCGTCCAGGTGAAGGGCGTGCAGGGCTTCGGTGCGGGCGTCGGCGCCTTCAAGGCAGCGCTGCACCTGCTCGGCGTCTTCGATTCGCCTGAGATGCCGCGCCCGGTTGCCGCCATCGAGGGCGACAACATGGAGCATGTCGCGTCCGTGCTGCGCGCGGTCGACCTGCTCTCCTGATACGTCGACGAGGCCGGGGTTCTTCCGTTCCGCATATTGCGCGCCTTCGGGCGCGCGCCCCGGCCTCGTCGATTTTCTTATACCCCTTTCACTTCGTAAGGATCCTCATGACTACGCTCCTTGCCCTCGACATCGGTGGCACCAAGGTCGGGTGGGGCATCGTCGAGGCCGGTGACACCTACGAGGTCACCGAGCGCGGATCGATCCCCACCGACGCGATGCGCGGCGGAGCGGACGTGGCGGCTCGCATCTGTGACCTTGCCTCGTCCCTGGTCGCCTCTCACCCGCAGGTGAGCGGTGTCGCGGTCGCCAGCGCCGGCGTCGTCGACCCCTCCACCGGCGACATCGTCTCCGCGACGGGCACCATGCCCGGCTGGGGAGGCACGCCCCTGGGCGCTCTGCTTCAGGAGGCAACCGGCCTGAAGGTGCGCGTCCTCAACGACGTGCACGCGCACGGCCTGGGCGAGGCCACGCTCGGCGCCGGCCAGCCCTACCGTTCCGTCCTGTCGATTGCGGTCGGCACCGGCATCGGCGGCGCCTCGTTGAAGACCGCCAGGTCTCCTTCGGGTCGCGCGGCATCGCCGGACACGTGGGCCACATCCACCACCACTTCGCCCCCGACATGACGTGCTCGTGCGGCCGCAAGGGCCACATCGAGTCCTTCTGCTCGGGATCGGGCATCACCGCCTGGTACGACTCGCTGCGCGGCGAGTCCGACCCCGAGGTGGACGGCGGGCGCGCTCTGCAAGAGCTCGCCGAATCAGGCAACGCCCTGGCAGCCGCCTGCTTCTCCCGCTCCGCGTACGCGCTTGGCGAGGCCACGGCCTCGTTGGTCAACTGCGTGGACCCGGCCGTCGTTATCCTCTCCGGGTCGATGACCCGCTCCGGGGACATCTGGTGGGACGCCCTGCGCGATGGCTTCGCGGCCTCCGCGATGACGCCCGTCGCCGCCACCCCCATTCTCGTTGGTTCCCTCGGCGGCGACGCGCCGCTGCTCGGAGCCGTTTCCTTCTTCCTGCACTCATAGGAGTTCACCATGCACCCGCTCATTGCAAACCTGAAGGGCAAGCTCATCGTCTCCGTCCAGGCGTACCCGGGCGAGCCCATGCGCCACCCCGAGACGATGGCACAGATCGCCCGCGCCGCCGAGATCGGCGGAGCCGCCGCCATCCGCTGCCAGGGCCTGTCCGACATTTCCGCGATCAAGGGCCGCGTCGACGTGCCCGTGATCGGCCTGTGGAAGGAAGGCCACGAGGGCGTGTACATCACCCCGTCGCTGCGCCACGCCCGCGCCTGCGTCATGGCCGGCTCCGACATCGTCGCCCTGGACGCGACGGGTCGCCCGCGCCTCGATGGCCTGAGCTTCGCCGAGACCGTTGCGGCCCTGCGCGAGGACGGCACCCTCGTCATGGCTGACTGTGGCTCCTTCGAGGATGCCCAGCGCGCCGTCGACGCCGGCGTGGACATCGTCTCCACGACCCTGGCGGGCTACACGGGCGACCGCGTCAAGACCGACGGACCCGACCTGGAGCTGCTGCGCGAGGTCGTCGCCGCGTTCCCGGACGTGCCCGTGATCTGCGAGGGCCGCGTCCACACACCCGAGCAGGCTGCCGCGGCCATCGAGGCCGGCGCGTTCGCCGTCATCGTTGGCACCGCCATCACGCACCCCACGTCGATCACGACCTGGTTTAAGGCCGCCGTGGAGGGTTGAGTTCCTGTTCCTGTTGAGCGGGGGTGGGCGGGTGATCAACACCCGCCCACCCCCGCTTACATTCGCAACTGGCGGCGCGTATATTACCCAGCATGTCTGTCCCATCTTCGCGTGCTCGCGCTGCCCTTCGCGCCACAGGCGTCGTCTACGTGTGCCTCGGTTTCGGCACGTCAGCGTGGCTCTCGCGCCTGCCCGACGTACGCGACAACCTCGGGCTGACACCGGCGACGATCGGCACGATGCTGCTCATCGCCTCCCTCGGCTCTCTGCTGACCCTGCCGACCTCCGGCCCGATCGTGACCACAATCGGCGCGCGGGCCTCGGGCCGCATTGGCGTGGCCATCTGGGCTCTGGGCATCGTCTGCGCGGGGATGGGCGCACTCAACGTCTCGATCCCACTGGCCACCGCCGGCCTCGTGCTGATCGCGGCTGGCAACGGCCTGTGGGGCGCCACCATGAACATCGAGGCCGGCCTCGTGCAGGCTGCCGTGCGGCGCACCGTCGTGCCCGTCATCCAGGCGATGTACGCGGTCGGTATGCTCCTCGGTGCCCTCCTCGGCGCCCTCGCCGCCCAGCTCGGCCTGCCCCTCGGCGCCCACCTCTTCGGACTGGCCGTCCTCGAGCTTCTCGCCTGCGGGACCGCCGTCGGCTTCTACCTGACGAAGGACGAGGTCGCGGCCCTCGCACCCGCGCAGGATAAGGGCGAGGGGAAGGATGCCTCGCAGCGCAAGGCGAAGGGTCTCACCCGGGTTGCCTGGCGCGAGAAGCAGACCGTGCTCATCGCCTCATGGTCATGAGCGCCGGCCTCATGGAGGGCGCGGCGAACGACTGGCTCAACCTGTCCATGGTGGATGGCTACGGCTACTCGACCGCGGCGGCCTCGGCGGCGTTCGCGTTCTTCCTGCTGATGATGACGATCGTGCGTTTCGCGTCCCCGCGCCTCGAGGCCCGCCTGGGCTCGCCGAAGCTGCTGCGCATCACCTTCTCCGGCGCGGTCGTCGGGCTGTTGCTCGTGGCCTTCGCGCCGCACCACCTGTTCGCGGTCGCGGGCATCGCCCTGTGGGGCATCGGTTCGGCCCTCGGCTTCCCGCTGGGCATCTCGGCGCTGTCCGTCGATCCCGTGATGACGCCCGCGCGCGTCTCCGTGCTCTCGACAGTGAACTACGGCGCGGCCCTCATCGGCCCGCCGCTCCTCGGCCTCATCGCCGACCACATCGGCTACCACCGTGCGCTGGCCTTCGTGGCCCTGCCGGTCCTCCTCGCGATCGTGCTCGCCGGCCAGGTGCCCGACCGCCGCGGAATGAAGCACACGGACCTCGCCTTCGGCGACTAGAAGGCGGCTTCTCGGGCTTGTCCTTTGAGCCTTCCGTCCGCGACAGCGCAGGCGTATCCTGGTGTACGAGCACGCTTGTGACGTGGCGCTCTGTTTCGCTGCGATGGAAGAAGGGGAATCATGGCGCGAATCATCGGCTACCGTCGTTTTGGAGGCGTCGAGGTCCTCGAGGAAGGCTCGGTGTCACTCCCCGCGCCCGGAGAGGGACAGGTGCTCGTCACCGTGCGGGCCGCCGGCATCAACCCCGTTGACTACAAGCTCTTCGGTGGATTGACGAGGCCCCTCGAGATCCTCCGCACCATCGTTCACCCCGGCCGTTGGTTCGCCCGCGGGGCGGACCGGCCGCTGCGCGGCGTCGGGCAGGATTTCGCGGGCGTCGTGGTGGCCGTGGGCTCGGGAGTGACCAACGTGGCGGTGGGCGACGAGGTCATCGGCCTCCTGCGCGCCGCCCCCTGGCAGGTGCGCGAATACGGTTCGCTCGCGACCCAACTCGTTATTTCCGCCGACAACGTCGCGTCCAAGCCTGCCTCCATGAGCTTCGACGTCGCCGGAGGGCTGGGCGTTGCCGCGCAGACCGCGATGGGCGCCATGCGCAGCGTGAAGGCCGAGGCGGGTGACGTCATCGTGGTCGCCGCGGCCGCCGGAGGAGTGGGAGGCCTCGTCACGCAGCTGGCCGTCGCCCGCGGCGCGACCGTCATCGGTATCGCTGGTCCCTCGAATGCTGACTACCTGCGTTCCCTCGGCGCGATTCCCGTCTCCTACGGCGATGGCCTCGAGCAACGCATCAAGGACGCGGTGCCCTCACCCGTCACTGCCTTCATCGACTGCTTCGGCGGCTACGCGTCACTCGCCCACAGCCTCGGCGTTCCGGGTGAGCGCGTGGGAACGCTCGTCCCGACGCCCGCAATCGCCCTGCGTCGCGCGCGCTTCACTGGCGGGCGCGACGGGAAGATCGCCGACATCGCAACGGTCGCGGACCTCATCGACCGTGGGACGGTGAGCCTGACCATCGCGGGTACTACCCGTTCGACGTGGAGCAAGTGCGCGCCGCCTACAGCGAGCTGATGAGCGGCCACGTGCGCGGCAAGATCGTCATCACGATGGACTGAGTCCGTCGTGCCCCGGGGTTAGGCCGAACGCGCGCCGTGCGACTAGGCTTAGGGGCATGACGACCCTTGCTGATCTGACGACCCTGCGCGTGGGTGGGCCCATCGCCTGCCTCGTGCCCGCCACGTCCTCCGATACCCTGGTGGATGCTGTCGCCGCGGCCGATGCCGCTGGCCGCCCGCTCCTCGTCGTGGGCGGAGGGTCGAACCTGCTGGCCTCCGACGCCCCCTTCGAGGGCACGGTCGTCGACGTGCAGCCTTTCGACGAGGTCGCCTCCGTCATCCACGAGGACCCCGCCGGATCCGTCGTCGTGCGCGCGGGCGCGGGCACGGTCTGGGACGCTTTTGTCTCCTGGACGCTGGCAGAGGGCCTGTCCGGCGTCGAGGCGCTCTCCGGTATCCCCGGCACGGTCGGTGCCTCCCCGGTGCAGAATGTGGGCGCCTACGGCCACGAGGTCGCCGAAACCATCGAGAGCGTCGAGGCCTACGACCGCCTGACGGGCATCGTCGTGCGCCTGCTGCCCTCCGACCTCGGCTTCGCGTACCGCTCCTCGGCGATCAAGCGCAGCGTCGGCGAGGCGGGCCTGGGCGATCGACCCTGGGGACCGACTGGCCGCTGGGTGGTGCTGTCCGTGGACTTCCGCCTCGAGCGCTCGGCCCTCAGCGCCCCCGTCATGTACGCCGAGCTGGCGCGCCGCCTCGGAGTCGAGGCCGGGGAGCGCGCAGACGCGTCCCTCGTCCGCTCCACTGTCCTGGAGCTGCGCAGCGGTAAGGGCATGGTCCTGGATGCGGCTGATCACGACACGTGGAGTGCCGGTTCCTTCTTCACGAACCCGATCCTGCCCGAGGCCGCGGCCGCCTCCCTGCCCGAGGGCGCGCCACGCTTTAGCGCGGGGGAGGGCCTCGTCAAGACCAGCGCCGCCTGGCTCATCGATCACGCGGGATGCTCCAAGGGCTTCCACCTGCCCGAGGCCGGGGATCCGCCGCGCGCGTCCCTGTCCACCAAGCACGTGCTGGCCTGACGAACCGCGGCGGCGCGACGGGCGCCGACATCGAGGCCCTGGCCCGCGCAGTGCGCGAGCGTGTTTGTGAGGCCTTCGGCGTGACCCTGGTGCCCGAGCCGGTCACGGTCGGCATCGCCTGGTAGCGGGTCACCTGGTAGCGGGTCACGGTCGGCGTCGTCTGGTAGACGGTCACCCGGTAGCCGGTCACGGTCGGCATCACCTGGTAGCGGGTTGCCTGGCCGTTGCGTGCAGCGCCCGTTGTTGGCATCTTTCCGGAGATCCCACAGAAGGACCTCCCCACATTTCGCATGCAATTCCCCGTCGGGTGTCCTGGCGCACGTCCTGAAAACCGCGGAATATCAACGTTCTGGTTTCAATGTTTGAAAGAAGCGTGGGGGAATTGCATGCGAGATTGTGGGGGCGTGGAATCTTGGGAGTGTTGAGGAGAAGCTGGTCTGCGCTCGCGGATCCGTCACGCGGATAGGTTGTCACGATCCGGATAGGTTATGCGCATCCGGATAGGTTAATAACCTATCCGGATCTTCGTAACCTATCCGCGTGTTCATAACCTATCCGGATGCGAACCGTCGGTCGCCGAGGTGGCCAGCGATTTGGGCATCGCTGTGGCTGTGGGCCACGGGGACCGGGCAACGAGTGTGTTTGCATCCTCCCGTAAATCCCGTCGATACCGTCGATACCGCAGGTTCCGCTGAGACCTCCCCAAATTTCGCATGCAATTCCCCGTCGGGTGTCTTGAGACATGCCCTGAAAACCGCAGAATATCGCCGTTCTGAATTCAAAGTTTGAAAAAGGCGTGGGGGAATTGCATGCGAAATTGTCGGGGTGCGTGGAATTTTGCGTGCCTTGAGAACAATTTGGCCTGCGATTTGGCGCGGGAGGCCCACGACAGCGCTACGCCGCGAACCTCCGCCTACGCCGCGTGCACCCCGCGATAGCGCTACGCCACGGGCTCGGCCGCCAGCCAGGCGTCGATGTCGGCCTTCCAGGCCGCCTTGCGCGTCGGTGAGGCCAGCGACGCGTCGATAGAGGAACACGCCAGGTCTGCCAGGGCCTCGTCGGACAGGCCAAACACGTCGCGCGCGACCTCGTACTGGGCGACCAGGCGCGAGCGGAACAGCAGCGGGTCGTCGGCGGCCAGCGCGACGGTAGCCCCCGCCGAAAGCAGCGTCGGCAGCGGCACCTGCGAAAAGTCCGTGTAGACGCCCAGGTGCACGTTCGATGTCGGACACACCTCCAGGGCGATACCCGTATCCACGACGGCCTTCAGCAGATCCGGGTCCTCGCTCGTGCGCACCCCGTGCCCGAGGCGCGCGGGCGCCAAAGTGGACACGACCTCACGCACGGAGGACGGGCCCAGGAGCTCGCCGCCGTGCGGAACACCCACGAGCCCGGCGCGGCGCGCGATGCGGAACGCCGGAGCAAAAGAAGCCGTGGAACCCACGCGCTCGTCGTTCGACAGGCCAAAACCAACGACCTCGCCGGGGCCATCCCCAGCAAACGACGCGGCCAGGCGCGCGAGCGTGCGCGCGTCCAACGGGTGCTTCATGCGCGACGCCGCGACGATCACGCCGATGTCGACGCCGGTATCGCGCGAGGCTGCTCGGGCCTCGTCGATGATGATCTCCAGGGCCGGGGTGATGCCCCCAACGTAGGGCGCGTAGGACGTGGGGTCGGCCTGAATCTCCATGCGCACCGAGCCCTCGGCGGCGTCGTCCTCGGCGGCCTCGCGGATCAGGCGACGCATCGCGGCCTCGGAGCGCACGAGGTGACGCGCCGAATCGTAGGCGCGCTGGAAACGGAACCATCCGCGCCCGTCGGCCGGCATGGAGGCCGCGTCGATGTGCAGCAAGTGAGGGGGCAGGCGCACTCCCTGCGTGCGCGCCATCTCCACCATCGTGGTGGGCCGCATGGCACCCGTGAAATGCAGGTGCAGGTGGGCCTTGGGGAGGGTCGCGAGGTCACGCCTGCCCGGTGGGGTGGGGCGCGGGGCCGTCAGGTTGGGGACAGCGGGCGCTTCCACGGCCTAGTGCTCCCCGAGCCAGATGATGATGTCACGGATCAGGCCGGGACCCTCGGGCTCGTTGAGGAGCTCGTGGTAGGCGCCATCGACGATGCGCAGGTGAACGTCGGCATCCGGGTGCGCCGCGCGTGCCCCTCGAACCAGTTCGCGCGAACCGCGCAGCTCCGCCATGAGGTCGTGCGACCCGTGCATGACCAGGGTCGGAGTGCGCAGGCGGTCGGCGCGCCGCAGCACCTCCTCGCCCTGGAGGATCGAGGTCAGGCCCGTCAGGATCGGCACGCCGCCCTTGTAAGTGAGCGGATCCGCATCGAAGGCGCGCTGAACCTCGGGGTCTCGAGACAGGGGGGAGACCGCCATGTCCGACGCCCCCTGGGCGACGATGAGGCCGGGGCACAGCCTCGCGAGAGGCGCCAGCATGCGGGCATGGGCAGGGGCGACGTGGGGGAGCGGGCGCAGCGCCGGAGCGGAGAGCACCGTGCCGCGCAGCCGCGTCGGGTCCAGGATGGTCGAGGCAGCGGCGATGAGCCCGCCCATTGAGTGCCCGAACAGGAACAGCTCCGGCGTGCGCGCGTGGGCGAGGGCCGCCCGGCGCGCGTCGCCGAAGTCGCGGATGAGCGCGCCCACGTCCACGCGGGCGCGGGGACCGTCGGAGGTCCCGTGGCTCGCGTGGTCGTAGTAGGCGACGTCGTAACCGGCGCGGGTGAGTGCGGAGCGCAGGTGGGCGTAGCGCCCGGAGTGCTCCGCGTACCCGTGGGCGAGGAGGACCGTTCCGAGGGGGGCCTCCTGCGCTGTCCGTTCGAACGAGACGTGCATCAGGCGAAGAGCTCCTGCACGCGGGTGATGCCCTCGACGAGGTCGTCGTCGGACAGCGCGTAGGAGAAGCGCAGGAAGCCGGAGGGGCCGAAGGCCTCGCCGGGGACAGCCGCGACCTCGACCTCGTCGAGGATCAGGTCGGCGAGCTCGCCCGAGGTGTTGGCGACGCGGCCGCGGATCTCGCGACCCAGCAGGCGCTCGACGGAGGGGTAGACGTAGAACGCGCCCTTGGGGGTGGGGACGTCGAAGCCGTCGATCTGGCGCAGCATGTCAACGATCGTGCGGCGGCGGCGGTCGAAGGCGACGCGCATCTCGTTCACCGCGTCCAGGGAGCCGGACACGGCGGCGCGCGCGGCCTCCTGGGCGACGTTGTTGACGTTGGAGGTCAGGTGCGACTGGAAGGACAGCGCAGCCTTGATGACGTCGGAGGGGCCGATCATCCAGCCCACTCGCCAGCCGGTCATCGCGTAGGTCTTGGCAACGCCGTTGAGGATGACGGCCTGGTCGGCCAGCTCGGGCACCAGCTTGACGATGTGCGCGCTCTGCGCGTCCTCGTACAGGAGGTGCTCGTAGATCTCATCCGAAATGACCCAGATGCCGTGCTCGAGGGCCCACTGGCCGATCGAGGTCAGTTCCTCGGGCGTGTAGACGCTGCCCGTCGGGTTGGACGGCGAGCACATGAGGAGCACCTTCGTGCGAGGGGTGCGCGCGGCCTCGAGCTGTTCGACGCTCACCTTGTAGTCCTGGTCGGCCCCCGCGAAGACCTCGACGGGGGTCGCGCCGGCGAGCTTGACGACCTCGGGGTACGTGGTCCAGTACGGGGTCGGCAGGATGGCCTCGTCGCCGGGGCCCAGCAGCGCGGCGAAAGCCTGGAAGACTGCCTGCTTGCCGCCGTTGGTGACGACGATGTCGGCGGGGGAGACCTCGTAGCCGGAGTCGCGCAGGGTCTTTTCTGCGATGGCCTCGCGCAGCGCCGGGAGGCCGGCGGCGGGCGTGTAGCGGTGCATCGCGGGGTTGCGCGCGGCCTTGACGGCGGCCTCGACAATGTAGTCGGGCGTGGCGAAGTCGGGTTCGCCGGCGCCGAAGCCGATCACAGGGCGGCCGGCGGCCTTGAGGGCCTTGGCCTTCGCGTCCACGGCCAGGGTCGCGGACGGGGTGATGGCGTTGAAACGATCAGAGACACGGGTGCGAGGAGTATTGGTCACCCCTCCATGGTCCCACGTCGCGCGCGCGTGTGGCGGAGAGCGCACACGATGCGTGCGTGGGCTACCTCTCATTTACGAGGTCGGGGCTGGTATTACGCGGCATGCGACCTTTGGTCGTGGTTCTCGGGTGGACAAAGCGCCGCATGATCCACTAATGTTCGTCAGGCAGGTTTTCCTGCGTAGGGCAGTGGCGCAATTGGTAGCGCACCGGTCTCCAAAACCGGCGGTTGTGGGTTCGAGTCCCGCCTGCCCTGCGGATTAGGCTGATCATTTCGTAGGAGGATTCCCATGGCCGATCGTGTTGCCTCGGACGCTGAATCCTCGCGCCGAGATCGCACTAAGAGCGCTGCTACCCGCAAGCGTGGTGACGCCGGCAAGGAACAGAACAAGCGTCCCGGTTTCTTCGGTGGCATCTGGCTCTTCTTCAAGCAGGTCATCGACGAAATGAAGAAGGTGACGTATCCGACGGGATCCGAAACCTGGACATACTTCGTTGTCGTCGTTGTGTTTGTCGCCGCAATCATGCTTTCGCTGGCCTACTCGACTTCGGATTCGGTAAGCTAAGTGCATTGATCTTCGGCTGAGACCGACGAACCCGCCCGCAGGATACTGCAGGCGGGTTTCTTCTACGGTCCGGCCCCATTTGCAGGAGGGAAACGTCGTGAGCGACGAAAACTACACCGAGGAACAGGCCTTCGAGGAGCATCAGGAAGAGGTTCAGCAGGAGAGCGCCGAGGCGCTGGCCGACGGAGCCGCCCAGGAAGTCGTCGACGAGGTGGCCGAGGAGGTCGCCGAGGAGGAGACCGAATCGGACGACGAGGCCCCTGCCTCGGCCGAAGAGGAAGCGATCGCCAAGCTGCGCCGCAAGCTCTACATGTCTCCCGGCGACTGGTACGTCATCCACACCTACTCCGGCCACGAGCGCAAGGTGAAGGCGAACCTCGAGCAGCGCATCACCACGCAGAACATGGAAGACTACATCTTCGCCGTCGAGGTCCCGGACGAGTACGTCATGGAGTACCGCGGCACGACGAAGAAGCGCGTGCGTCACGTGCGCATCCCCGGCTACGCGATCGTCTGCATGGACTTCAACGAGGCCTCGTACCGTGTCGTCAAGGAGACCCCCGCCGTGACCGGCTTCGTGGGCGACCAGCACAACCCGGTGCCGCTCTCGATTGACGAGGTCGTCATGCTCCTGACGCCCAACGTCCTCGAGGAAGCCGCCGAGGCTGCCAAGGATCAGCCCGCACCCGTCCAGGTCGTCCAGACCCAGTTCGAGGTCGGCGAGATCGTCACCGTCACCGACGGACCTTTCGAGACCATGTCGGCCACGATCTCCGAGATCATGCCCGAGACTCAGAAGCTCAAGGTCCTCGTCACCATCTTCGAGCGCGAGACGCCGCTCGAGCTCGGCTTCGACCAGGTGGAGAAGCTCGAGCAGTGACATCACGCACCCGGACTTGGGATCAAGCCCGGAATCGCGTTATGATTCACTTTGTGTGCGTAGGGCGCACTATGCCCGCTGAAACCCAGTGAGCAGTGCCCGACGCTCCGCCTGACCGGCACCCGTCGGTCAGAACTTCAGAAGAAAGACCCGCATTCATGGCACCGAAGAAGAAGGTCACCGGCCTGATCAAGCTTCAGATCGCAGCCGGCGCCGCTACCCCCGCACCGCCCGTCGGCCCCGCTCTGGGCCAGCACGGCGTGAACATCGTCGAGTTCACCAAGGCTTACAACGCGGCCACCGAGTCGCAGCGTGGAAACATCATCCCCGTTGAGATCACCGTCTACGAGGATCGTTCCTTCACGTTCGTCCTCAAGACGCCGCCCGCCGCTGAGCTCATCAAGAAGGCTGCTGGCATCCAGAAGGGTTCCGGCACCCCCAACACCGTCAAGGTTGGTTCGATCACGATGGATCAGGCTCGCGAGATCGGCCAGTCCAAGATGGCTGACCTCAACGCCAACGACATCGAGGCCGCGGCCAAGATCATCGCCGGCACCGCCCGTTCCATGGGCATCACCGTCGAGGGCTGACCTCAACCAACCCCCCCGTGGTAGGGCAGGCGCTGCCCGACACCCACGACTGCAAGGAGAAGAAGCAGAATGACCAAGCGCTCCAAGAGCTACCGCGCAGCGGCCGAGAAGGTCCACGCGGACGTGCTGTACACCCCCCTTCGAGGCCATGAAGCTGGCCAAGGAGACCACCGTCACCAAGTTCGATTCGACCGTTGAGGTCGTCTTCCGACTCGGTGTCGATCCCCGCCAGGCGGACCAGATGGTCCGTGGCACCGTTTCCCTGCCGCACGGCACCGGCAAGACCGCCCGGGTCTTGGTCTTCGCCGTTGGTCCGCGCGCTCAGGAAGCGATTGACGCAGGCGCCGACGAGGTCGGCGGCGACGAGCTCATCGAGAAGGTTGCCAAGGGCTACACCGACTTCGATGTTGCCGTTGCTACCCCCGACCTGATGGGCAAGGTTGGCCGCCTCGGCCGCGTCCTCGGCCCCCGTGGCCTCATGCCGAACCCCAAGACGGGCACCGTGACCATGGATGTCGCGAAGGCTGTCAAGGAGATCAAGGGTGGTCGTATCGAGTTCCGTGTCGACAAGCACGGCAACCTGGCGTTCATCGTTGGCAAGGCGTCTTTCACCGCCGAGCAGCTGACCGAGAACTACGCGACCGTCCTGGACGAGGTTCTGCGTCTCAAGCCGACCTCCGCGAAGGGTCGTTACCTGATCAAGGGCGCCGTCGCCACGACGATGGGCCCCGGCATCCCGCTGGATGTCACCAAGGTCAAGGACCTGCTGGAGAAGTGAGCTCAGCTCGCTGACGAAGCATTCGGGTCCCCGCGCAGCATGGCTGCGCGGGGACCCGCCTTATCTGTTGTTGTGCGTTGAGATGTGCGCGTGCGCCAGTCCTGGGCGTCGCGGCAGCTGTGAGAGCGTGGTGGGTGACTCGCAGCTGCGCGAAAGTGGGCTGCGCGGCACTCGCCGGAGGGTGCAACCCCGGCCTCGTCTGTGAAACGCGCCGCCATGCTTGCGCGCTGTCGGTGGCCCTGTTAAGCTGGTCCGTGCCGAAGACCGTTGGTGTCCACGCTAGTGGAGGAAAATCCAACGCAGGTGAGTGAGCAGCCATGTGCTGCAATCGAGCGTACGCCCGACACGATCCTGCGTGTCGGGTTTTTTCTTACCTGCGGTCACGTATCTGGAAGGAGGACCATGGCGAAGTCCGACAAGGTGGCAGCAGTTGCCGAGCTCGTGGAGCGCTTCCGCGCAGCCGACGCTGTCCTGCTGACCGAGTACCGCGGCCTGACCGTCGGCCAGCTCAAGCAGCTGCGTCGCGGCCTGGGCGAGAACGCGACCTACGCCGTGGCAAAGAACACGCTTGCGCGCCTGGCGGCCAAGGAGGTCGGTCTCGACTTCCTGGCTGAGGACCTGAAGGGCCCCACCGCCATCGCATTCGTCTCCGGCGAGCCCGTCGAGGCCGCCAAGACCCTGCGTGATTTTGCTAAGGACAACCCCGCCCTCGTGCTGAAGTCTGGCGCGATGGACGGTGCTCAGCTGAGCGCCGAGGGTGTCAAGAAGCTTGCCGATCTCGAGTCCCGCGAGGTCCTGCTGGCCAAGGCCGCAGGCGTCCTCAAGGCCAAGATTGGTCAGGCGGCGTTCGCATTCAACGCTCTGCCCGTCAAGGCAGTGCGCACCATCGATGCTCTGCGCGAAAAGCAGCAGGGCGAGGCGGCCTGACGAGACAGGCCCTGTTCCACGCCGCCACCCTGGCTGCGTGAAACAAACCAACAATCTGCACTCGTGCAGGCCAATTAGGAAGGATGCCACTCATGGCTAAGCTCTCCAATGACGAGCTCATCGCAGCTTTCAAGGAAATGACCCTCATCGAGCTCTCCGACTTCGTGAAGCTCTTCGAGGAGACCTTCGACGTTGAGGCCGCTGCCCCCGCAGCCGTCGCCGTTGCCGCCCCGGCCGCCGACGCCCCCGCCGCCGAAGAGAAGGACGAGTTCGAGGTCGTCCTCGAGTCCGCCGGTGACAAGAAGATCGCCGTCGTCAAGGTCGTCAAGAACCTGGCCGGCCTGGGCCTCAAGGAAGCCAAGGACCTGGTTGACTCCGCGCCCTCCACCATCTTCCCCGCCGCGAAGAAGGAAGACGCCGAGAAGGCCAAGGCTGAGATCGAAGAGGCCGGCGGCAAGGTCACCCTTAAGTGACTTTCCCCGTCTGAATCGTTCAGACTCTTCCACCCGACTGGGTGGGCGAAACCCCGTCCCGCATCTGCGGGGCGGGGTTTCCGCATGTCTGGGCGTGCATTGTGTTGCTTGTGGCGCCGCTGGTGTTCCGGGCGCCGTCGGGCCCTGCTGTGGGGCCGGGCTGCTTGGTGTGCCCGCCTGCGGCGGCCCGCCCGTGAGCCGTCCGCGCCGCGAGCCTCCGGCTCGGCGCGTCGCCTCGAAGCCCGGCCAGGCCCCGCCGCCGCCCACGGGCACCGCAGCCCGGCCAGGCCCCGCCGCCGCCCACGGACACCGCAGCCCGGCCCTCCGGCCCTCCGGCGCCTCCACACCGGCGGCGCGGCTTGTTCTGCTGTGTGTTGGACCGTCTTGCCTGCTGCTCAGTAATTTCGCACGTAATTCCCCTGTGACTATTTCAGAATTTGAATTGGCATCGTTGGAATTGCAACGTTTCTGGGCTGTCTTCAAAGTGACCGAGGGAAATTACGTGCGGATTTGGTGTTGCCCAGGCTCTGCCGTCGCCCACGGGCACCGCTGCCAGGCCCTCCGGTCCCTCCGGCGGCCTACACACCGGTGGCGCGTGGTGTGCTGTGTGTTGCCAGGCGAATCGGTGCGACTTCCGGCTAGGCCCTACTGCCGCTCGCGGGCCCCGCAGCTTGGTCGACGCGGCTATTGTGCGTCCAGCACTTTCGCATGCAATTCCCCTGTGACTATTTCAGTATTTGAATTGGCGTCGTTGGAATTGCAACGTTTCTTGGCTTTGTTGAAAGTTCATGCAATCGAATTGCATGCGGAATTTCTGGTATGTGTCTCCGTCGTCACTCATGGGCACCGCAGCCTCGTGCAACGGCTTCTTCGCATGCTGCGCATACGGATAGGTTGTTGCTATCTGGATAGGTTATGAGCATCCGGATAGCTTATTAACCTATCCGCATCGTCGTAACCTATCCGCATCGCCATAACCTATCCGCATCGTCAACCATGTCAGTGTCACCCCGTGCCCCACAGGAGGGGTGGGGCTTTGGCTTGCTATCGGTGTTGGCGGGGTGAGCTCGCGATGGGGTCAAGTCCTGTGGAGTGGTGTAATCGTTTTGTGTCCTTCGGGGTGGGTTATGCGCTGAGTTGGAGTGTGGGTTCCTCCTGTTGGGTGGGTTGGGGTGTGAGTCGTGATTTGGTGAGGATGTCGAGGCTGAGGTAGCGTCGGCCTTCGGCCCATTCGTCGTTTTGTTCGGCGAGGACGGCTCCGACCAGGCGGATGATGGCCTGGCGGTTGGGGAAGATCCCCACGGAGTCGGTGCGTCGGCGGATTTCGCGGTTGAGGCGCTCGTTGGGGTTGTTGGACCAGATCTGGGTCCATACCCCGGTGGGGAAGGACGCGAAGGCGAGGACGTCTGCCCTGGCTTGATCGAGGTGGTCACACACGGCGGGGAGCTTGTCGTTCACGTAGTCCAAGAGCCGGTCGTATTGAGCGTTGACTGAGGCGGCGTCGGGCTGGTCGTACACCGAGTGCAGCATCGCTTTGACGGCGGGCCATAGCGCTTTGGGGGTCACCGACATGAGATTCGCGGCGTAGTGGGTGCGGCACCGTTGCCAGGCGGCTCCGGGCAGGTTCGCTGCGATGGCCTCAACCAGGCCCAGATGGGCGTCGCTGGTGACCAGGCGCACGCCGGTGAGGCCTCGGGCGACCAGGTCGGCGAAGAACTCGTTCCACGCCGGGCCGGTCTCGCTGGTGGATACGCGCACCCCCAGCACTTCGCGGTGTCCGTCATTGTTGACTCCGGTGGCAACTAGGACCGCGCACGAGACGACGCGCCCTCCTTCGCGCACTTTCATGGTCAGTGCGTCAGCGGCGACGAACGTGAAAGGCCCAGCGTCATTGAGGGGGCGATGGCGGAACTCGTCCACGTGTTCGTCCAGGTCGGCTGCCATGCGTGAGACCTGGGACTTGGATAGTCCTGTGATCCCCAGGGTTTTGACGAGCTTGTCCATGCGGCGCGTGGATACTCCCGCTAAGTAACAGTCAGCGACCACTGTGATCAAGGCGTTTTCGGAGCGTTTGCGGCGCTGCAACAACCACTCTGGAAAGTAGGTTCCTGAGCGCAGCTTGGGGATCGCCACGTCAATGGTGCCGACCCTGGTGTCCAGGGGCCGGTAGCGATACCCATTGCGCCTGGTCTGACGCTGCGGGTCTTGTTGGCCCCACTGGGCCCCGCACACGGTGTCAGCGTCCGCTGATAACAACGCGTTAATGACGTGCTGGAGCAGGGAACGCATCAAATCCGGGGACGCCTGGGATAACGCCTCGCCAAGCAGGCCAGCAGGGTCGATAATATGAGGAGCGGTCATCGTTGTGCCTCCAAATCATTTCGAGTCAGAAGTAGAGAGCTTTCTCGAAGGATCACACGGTGACCGCACCCATATCAAACGGGCCGACCACCACACGGTTACACCACTATGCGGGACACTACTCGCGATGGCCGGTACAAAATTCTCCCTGCTCGGCTTCTGTGCTCTGCGAGCGGTACAAAATTCTCCCTGCTTATGCATTCTGGGCAAAAACAGGCGTTTATTCGCGCGCTGGGAGAGTTTTGTACCGGGATGGGTGTGCGACGGTGGTTGTTGGGAGAGTTTTGTACCGGGATGGGTGTGCGACGGTGGTTGTTGGGAGAGTTTTGTACCGGGATGGGTGTGCGACGGTGGTTGTTGGGAGAGTTTTGTACCGGGATGGGTGTGCGACGGTGGTTGTTGGGAGAGTTTTGTACCGGGATGGGTGTGCGACGGTGGTTGCTGGGAGAGTTTTGTACCGGGATCGGTGTGTGACGGTGGTTGTTGGGAGAGTTGTGTACCGGGGCGGGCGTTTAGTGATGCCGTTGGTTTCACAGTTATGACGTCCCTGTGCTCTGGGCGCGAAAAAGTTCGCCCTGTGCGATCTGACGTGAACGCAAACGCGAAAAAGTTCGCCCAGCGAGGGAAAATTGGCCTAAAAATCGCGGTTTATGGCGTGCTGGGCGAGTTATTTCGCGCGAGGGCCCAGATGGGCCTGGTGTTGGGCGAGTTCTTTCGCGCGAGGGCCCAGATGGGCCTGGTGTTGGGCGAGTTCTTTTGCGTGAGGGCCGAGATGGGTCTGGTGTTGGGCGATTTTTTTCGCGCGAGGGCCCAGATGGGCCTGGTGCTGGGCGATTTTTTCGCGCGAGGGCCCCGATGGACCTGGCGTTGGGCGAGTATTTTCGCGCAACGGGCCTGATATGCCCTGATGCTGGCGTACTGTTCCGCGTGACCGCGACATGGAAACGGTCTTTCGTTTGACCATGACGCGGCGTCAGGGGGCAGAATCGATGTCATGAGCAACGACACCACCCTCTACACGGTAGGAGAGGTCGCCGAGCGATTCTCGCTGACGGTGCGAACGCTGCGCCACTGGGAGGCGCAGGGGCTCCTCGCTCCCACCGCGCGGAGCTGGTCGAACTACCGGCTCTATTCGCGCGAGGACTGCGTGCGTGTCCAGAGGATTGTCGTCTACCGGGCGACGGGGATGAAGCTGATGGACATCAAGGCCCTCCTCGACTGTGGAGACTCTGAGATCGAACACCTCACGAGGCAACGAGAGAGCCTTCTTGCTCATCGTCGCGAGACGGACGCAATGATAGAAGCGTTAGACATACTGTTGGAGGATGCAATGAATGACAACGAGCTCACTGTGGAAGAAATCGGGGAGATCTTGGGGGAGGCCGACTTTGCGGCGCACCAGAGCGAGGCCGAAGACCGTTATGGTGACACTGACGACTGGCGTGAATCGCGAGAGCGCACTGCGTCGTGGCAAACCGCCGACTGGCGTGACAGTGCCGAGCGATTCCATGACATCGAAAGCAGGATGATCGATGCGATCCGTGACGGCGTAGCTCCGGATAGCAAGGAAGCGGAAAGCCTCGTCGAGGAGCACAGAGAAGCCCTCAGTGAGTTCTTTCCGGTCACGCCTGCCAAGCACTACATCATGTCTCGCGGGTACATCCATGACGAGCGATTCCGGGCTCACTACGACTCACAGTATGTTGGCTTCGCGCAGTGGCTTGCCGATGCGATTGAGTCGGCTGCGAGGCGTCAGGGAATTAACCTCGAGAATCCGACGTGGGGGTGAGTGCACCCGACGCTGAACTCGATATCAGTGACGCGCAGCATACGCTTTGAGCCACTCTGGCTTGCCAGTTCCGAATAGTCTCTGCTACTATCTTCTCTTGTCGCAATCCTGCGTAGCTCAACGGCAGAGCATCCGACTGTTAATCGGACGGTTACTGGTTCGAATCCAGTCGCAGGAGCAGATGCCCCGAGTTCTCATGAACTCGGGGCTTTTTGTTGATCGGGGAGGAGCGGGTAGATGCAGGCTATCGCTGATCACGCCTACCACGTGCTGGTCATCGCGTTCGTTGCTGCCACGGTTATTGAGGTGATCGTCAAGGCCGGGGTTAAAGGACAAAAAGAGTTGGTCTGAGCCCGACCTTTCGGCTTTGCGGTGCGAGAAAGTCTGGTTCAAAGTTGTTGGGGGCCAACTTTGAGGGTGGACAAAATGTGTTGGTGAAATGTCGACTTTTCGGCTTTGTGGTGCGGGAGAGTGGGCGTCAAAGTTGGTACTGGCAGATTCGGTGAGTGAACATCTCGAAATGCGATTCCTGTGGCAGGAAGCTGATCCGGTACGGACTGTCGAAATCGGGCAAGCAGAGGTGGCATTGCACCTCGTGCCACTCAACTGGCGTGCAGCGGATTGATACCTCGGCCAAGCACCTGGGTGAGTTTCTTGCCTGGCTGCTCAGCGGTAATCGGCAGGCGGATATGCCAGGTGGGGGCAGGTCGTTTCGGCGGCGGTGCCAGGGTTTGTGGGAGGTGTGGCCTCTTGCTCCGGTGGTGGATGAGGTGCATGAGGTCGTGTTCGTTGACAGGGATCCACCTGGGTCGCAAAGCGGTCGTATTGATTGCTCAGTCCCGGGATTTCATCTTGGGCTGGTATGTGGCACGCAGTGAGAACTCGCGCGCCTGGGAAGCGCTCATGAACCGGATCGCCCCACCAGACGTGGTGGTGACGGATGGGGGCAGTGGCTTCGAAAAAGCCCGCAAGAAAGCCTGGCCGAACACGCGGGTCCAGCGGTGCACCTTCCACGCGTTCGGGACCATCAAACAAGCCACCACCATTCGCCCCAAGCTTGCAGCCTCCAAGGAACTGTACGGCTTGGGCAAGCAGCTCTTGCACGTGAAAGACCGAGAGCAAGCGGCCTCATGGATAGACACCTACTTGGACTGGTGCAAGCGCTGGGAGGGCTTCCTCGCGCAGAAGACCAAGAGGGACGATGGCGGGTGGGAATACACGCACGAACGACTCGTGCGGGCCCGCAACAGTGTGAATCGGCTCATCGGAGCCGAGGTGTTGTTCACCTACACCGACCCCCAGTTTGAGGGGGCGTTGCCGGCGATGAACAACCAGATCGAAGGCGCGACCAACGCGCCCTTGCGTCAACTGTTGCGGGACCACCGGGGAATGCGGCTGACCCGCCGGATCAAAGCGATCTTCTGGTGGTGCTACATGCACACCGAAAACCCGCTCCCACCAGCCCAGATCCTCAAAATCATGCCCACAGACACCCAGATTGAAGCCCAATGGGAACACGCCTCGCGCACACACCCCGCAGCCGGTGTCATCCCCAGATGGGGCGACGCCATCGCCTGGCACGACCTCCACCACACAAGCCCCCACCGAAACAACTGGGACTAACCCTCCACCAACTCTTTTTGTCCTTTAACCCCAAGGCCGTGAGAAAGCCGCGCAAGAAGAAGCGCGGGCCCGTCGCCCCCAGAGAGAGTGCGGCCGAGCGTGAGAAGCGCATGCGAGAGTGCTACGCGGCATTCGGGGATCGTTGGCGGGAGTGGCTGGATTGGCCCCGGGGGAGTGGCGACGCTGACCGCCTCGTGACGGCCGCGAGCATCTGGGGGAGTCCGGAGCAGGGAGCCTCCTTTCCCCGGCGTTTCCATGACAGTCAGCTGGGAAAGGTTATGCTCGACAAGAGCAGCTACCGGGCGATGCTGGAAGCATCCAACGACGTGGCTCAGCCCAGGCGCGAGCTCGCCCCGACCTCGTGGGCGAAGATACGCCTCGACGTGTGGGCGCTGCACTCGAAGGCTGCGCAGAAGCCCCGTCTCATGCGCGTGTGGCTGAGCGGGGACCGTGCGCTCGTGGAGCTGCATCGCACGCGCGTCGTGAAAGTTGACGAGATCCTCCCCAGCGAGATCGTTGGTTTGTTCGTGGGTTCACGCGCCTCGGCCCGCGCAAGGGTGCGGTGGATGGCCTGCGCTGGCTGCCTGCCGAGGCGATGGAGCTGGGGGAGAAGCCGCTGTGGAACACGTTCCGCGTCCTGCGTGGAATCTCCGGCGTTGCGCCCGAGGGATCGCCCGTCGCAGATGCGTTGCGTGCGGGGGACTATCATGCGTTTGCTTTCGTGGTCTCACGTGCCGAGAGTGCGTGGAAGGAACCCTGCGCGCATTTGCGCGTCCTGGATTGTGCGGGTGTCACGTACCAGGTGGGCGATGCGTTCTCGCGGGAGTCCGACGACGTGCGGTGGGCACCGCGCGGGGCGGGGGACGAGGCTCCGGCTCGGGCAGGCGAGGAGGAGCCGACTGAGGCCGCTCGACGAGGCCGTGGCCGCCCGAGCGGGCTCGCTGGCCTGAGCGAGGGGAGCGGCACGGTGGCGACGCCGGGCAAGCCCGTCAGTGGTGTCGGCCCCGGGGTATCCGGGCTGCTTGGAGATGAACCTGAGCCGCTGGCGGACACGGATCTCGCGGTGGTGCCAATCGATCCTCGTGAGGTGCTGCGGGCGGTCGAGAGGATGATCGAGCTGTGAGGGAAGAACTCGTTGAAGCCGTCCTGCGGGTTGTGGAGGAGATTCCCCCTGGGCGCGCGGCAACGTATGGCATGATTGCGCGGGCGGTCGGTACCGGTCCGCGCGTTGTGGGGCGGATCATGCATGACTGGGGCGGTGGAGTCCCGTGGTGGCGCGTCGTGAACGTTCACGGAACTTTTCCGACAACTATTCGCGGTGAGGGATTTTCTGAGTGGGAGAAAGAGGGGATGCCTCACGATCTGGAGCGGGGAAAACTTCATCTCAAGCAGTGCCTTGTGGAGCAGGAATGGCTCGACGCTGTCGCACGAACGGTCATTGAGAATCTGCAGAATGCTGCGGAATTGTCAGGCTGACGCTCGCTGATATTTGATTACGATTTGGTTACGCGTTTCGATTTGGGTCGCGTAGACCCCTGTGATGCTCTACTCTAAAGGAGACGCCGAAGAGGGCGATTCTCCGGAACGATGACCGTTAGCGTTAACGATGCCGGGGAAGAAAACTCCAGAAACAGAGAAGTTACTGGTACCCAAGGGGTGAGAAGTGACGAACTTACTAGAGCTAAAGGGGATCTCAAAGACGTTCCCCGGCGTGAAGGCGCTGTCCGACGTGGACCTCGACCTTCGACCCGGTGAAGTCTTGGGTCTCTGTGGTGAGAACGGAGCGGGCAAGTCCACGCTCATGAAGGTGCTCACCGGTATCCACAAGTCCGACCCGGGCGGCGAGATCTGGCTGCAGGGAGAGAAGGTCGACATCCAGTCGCCGGAGCACGCACGTGACCTCGGCCTGTCGATCATCCACCAGGAACTCAACATTGTTCCTGACCTGACCGTCGCCCAGAACCTGTACATCGGTCGACCCGGCACGTCCAAGTTTGGCTACGTCGACGACCGCAAGATGGTTCGTGATGCGCGCGAGCTCTTCGAGCGCCTCAACATGGACATCGACCCCACCGCCTACTGCCGCGACCTGCCCGTTGCGCGCCTGCAGATGGTGGAAATCGCGCGTGCGCTGTCCTTCGACTCGAAGATCCTGGTCATGGACGAGCCCACGGCTCCTCTGACCACGACCGAGACCGAGTCTCTCTTCGAGCTGGTGCGCGACTTTGTGTGCCCCACGACCGGCCTGATCTTCATCACGCACCGCATGCCCGAGCTCACCGAGCTCACCAACCGCATTTCGGTTCTGCGCGATGGCAAGTACATCGGCACGGTGGACACGGCCTCGACCCCGATGAGCGAGGTCGTCAAGATGATGGTCGGCCGCGAGGTCCCCGCGGACGCGCGTCCCACCACCAAGCCGATCTCCGACGAGGCCGTCCTGCGCGTCGAGCACCTCTCCACCGTCAAGGCCGTCCACGACGTGTCCTTCGAGGTCAAGAAGGGTGAGATCTTCGGCTTCGCGGGCCTGGTTGGTGCTGGCCGCACCGAGGTCGCCCGAGCACTGTTCGGCGCCGACCCCCACACCGAGGGCGACATCTACGTCCACGGCAAGAAGGTCACCATCAAGGGCGCGAACGACGCCGTGAAGAACGGCATCGGCTACCTGTCTGAGGACCGCAAGCAGTATGGCCTGCTCCTCGACAAGGACATCTCTTTCAACACGGGCCTGGCCGCGATGAGCCACTTCACCACCGCGACCGTCGTCGCAACGAAGAAGCTGCGCAACGTCGCCCAGGACTACGTGAAGAAGCTGCGTACCCGCACCCCCTCCGTGGACGTTGAGCTGCGCAGCCTCTCGGGCGGTAACCAGCAGAAGGTCGTCGTGGCCAAGTGGCTGGAACGTGACACTGACATCCTGATCTTCGACGAGCCGACGCGCGGCATCGACGTGGGCGCGAAGGATGAGATTTACACGCTGCTCGAGGATCTGGCGAAGCAGGGCAAGGCCATCATCGTGATCTCCTCGGAGCTGCCCGAGGTTCTGCGCCTGGCCAACCGCATCGCCGTCATGGCCCACGGCCGCATCATTGGCACCCTCAACAACGAGGAAGCCACCCAAGAAAACATCATGGAACTGGCCACCGTCGGCCAGGAAGAAGCGAACGGAGAAGTCGCGTGAGCACCGTCGTCGACAACAAGGGCCTGGAGGCGCCGTCGCCTGTCAAGACCTTCCTGAAGAACAACATGCAGCTGATGCTCGTCACGGTTGCTCTGTTCGTCATCCTGCTGTTCTTCAGCATTGCAGCCAACGGCTTTGCGAAGCCGAACATCTACCTGGACATCGTCCTGCAGTCGGCCTACACGGGCGTCATGGCCCTGGGTGCGACCTTCGTCATCGCGACCTCCGGCATTGACCTCTCCGTCGGTACGGGCATGAGCCTCGTCGCGGTGATGGCCGGTATCTTCCTGGCGGGCGACAAGATGAACCTGCCTCTGGGCCTCGGTCTCATCCTGACGCTGCTGGTTGGCATGGCGATCGGCCTGGTCAATGGCCTGAACGTCTCGATCCTGGGTCTGCCGCCCTTCATCGCAACGCTTGCGATGATGATGGTCGCCCGAGGCCTCGCGCTGATCATCTCGGACAAGGCCTCGATCACGATTGCGAACACGGGCTACAAGGCCATTGCGCGTGGCGAGATCATCCCCGGTGTGGCCAACGCCGTCCTGATCTTCGTCGTCCTCACGGTTCTGGCGACCTTCCTCATGAACAAGACGCTGCTCGGCCGCTACTCCCTCGCGATCGGCTCCAACGAGGAGGCCACCCGCCTCTCCGGTGTCAACGTCCGCCTGTGGAAGATCGTTATCTACGTCGTCGCGGGTGCCTTCATGGCCATCGGTGCGGTCCTCTACTCCTCGCGTGGTGGCCTGGTCCAGCCCGCTGAGGGCGTGGGCATGGAGCTCAACGTCATCGCCGCGGCCGTCATCGGTGGTACGTCCCTGTCGGGTGGCCGCGCCTCGATCCCCGGCGCCCTGGTTGGCGCGATCATCATGGAGACCCTGAAGAAGGGCCTGACGATGATGGGTATCGCCGCCGAATGGCAGTTCGTCGTCACTGGTATCGTCCTGCTGCTCGCCGTCGTCATCGACAACATCCGCCGCGTTCGCGAGAACGCCGCCTGATTCTTACCCATTCAATTCACCCATCGTGGACCGACGTCGGTCCACACACCCAAGGGCGGGAATGAACCCGCCACCCCACGAAAGGAATACCAATGCGCCCCATCGGACGTATCTTCGCCGCCGCCGCCGTCGGCTCCATGGCCCTGGGCCTGGCTGCCTGCACGACCTCGTCGGACTCCTCCGCTCCCGCGACTGACACCAAGACCGGTGACTCCTCGGGTGCGACCAAGGTCGACACCTCCGCCAACGCTCAGGATTGGGAGAAGGCCGCGGTCAAGGGCGACGGCACCAAGACCATCTACCTCGTCTCCAAGGGCTTCCAGCACCGCTTCTGGCAGGCCGTGAAGGAAGGCGCCGAGCAGGCTGGCGAGGAGCTGGGCTACCAGGTCAAGTTCGTCGGCCCGCAGGATGAGACCAAGGTGACCGAGCAGACCGACCAGCTGAAGTCTGCTCTGGACTCCGGCCCGGCCGCCATCGGCTTCGCCGCCCTTGACTCCAAGGCTGCCGCCGACCTGCTCGACGAGATCAACAAGCAGGGCATCCCGGTCGTCGCCTTCGACTCCGGTGTTGAGTCCGACATCCCCGTCACCACCGTTCAGACGGACAACAAGGCCGCCGCCGCCGAGGCCGCCAAGCACATGATCGAGCTGCTCAAGGGCAAGAAGGGCTCGGTCGGCATGGTCTGCCACGACGCGACCTCCACCACGGGCAAGCAGCGCTGCGAGGGCTTCAAGGAGTACTTCAAGGCCAACGCTCCCGCGGACCTGAAGCTCCTCGACGAGCAGATCGCCGGTGAGGTTACCAAGGCCGCCGACACCTCCAAGGCCATCATCCAGGCGAACGACGACATCGTCGGCATGTACGGCTCCAACGAGGCCGCCGCCTCCGGTATCGTCCAGGGCTCGCAGGAGACCGGCAAGGATGTCACCGTCGTGGGCTTCGACTCGGGCAAGACCCAGATTGACGCCATCAAGGCTGGCACCGAGGCTGGCGCCGTGACCCAGTCGCCCGTCAAGATCGGCTACTACACGGTCAAGGCTGCCGTCGTCGCCATCAACAAGGGCGAGCTGCCCAAGGTCATCGACTCGGGCTTCGCGTGGTACGACAAGACCAACATCGACGACCCCGACATCAAGGCGAACCTGTACGAGTGAGCCGATAGCTCCATCGGGCACGAGGCCGGGGCCGGGTCAGTGACAAACTAACCCGGTGGCCCGCCGCGGGTCCCGCTCCACGAGGGTGGGGCGGGACCCGCGGACCCGGCACCTTTTTATTCACAGGATCCGAGGGGGCGAGCGCCCCCGCGCTCCGACATCGACGTCATCATGAGGGATGAAGGAATAATGACAAACCACCCCCGCATCGGAATCCGCCCCACTATTGACGGCCGCCGTAAGGGCGTTCGTGAGTCGCTCGAAGAGCAGACCATGAACATGGCGAAGTCCGTTGCCGAGCTTTTCACCTCCAACCTGCGTTACCCGGACGGCGCCCCCGTCGAGGTCGTCATCGCTGACACCACGATCGGCCGCGTCCATGAGGCCCAGGCCTGCGCCGCCAAGTTCCGCGAGAACAACGTTGGCCTGACCGTGACGGTCACCCCCTGCTGGTGCTACGGCACGGAGACCACCGACATGGATCCCGCGATGCCGCACGCCATCTGGGGCTTCAATGGCACTGAGCGCCCCGGCGCCGTGTACCTCGCCGCCGCCCTGGCAGGCCACGCCCAGATCGGTATCCCCGCCTTCGGTATCTACGGCGAGCACGTGCAGGACGCTGACGACACCTCCATCCCCGAGGACGTGCGCACCCGCCTCCTCGACTACGCAACCGCCGGTCTGGCCGTTGCGCAGATGAAGGGCGAGGCCTACCTGTCCATGGGCTCCGTCTCCATGGGTATTGCCGGCTCTGTCGTCAACCCCGACTTCTTCGGCTCCTACCTCGGCATGCGCAACGAGTACATCGACATGTCCGAGTTCACCCGCCGTATCGATGAGGGCATCTACGATCCCGAGGAGTACGAGAAGGCGTACCAGTGGATCCGCGAGAACTTCAAGCAGGGCAAGGATTGGAACCCGCCGGAGTGGCAGTACCCGGAGAAGCACGAGGACTGGTGGAAGTTCGTCACCAAGATGACGCTCATCGCCCGCGACCTCATGCACGGCAACCCGCGTCTGGCCGAGCTGGGCTTTGAGGAAGAGGCCGGCGGCCACGGCGCCATCGCGGCAGGCTTCCAGGGCCAGCGCCAGTGGACGGACCACTTCCCCAACGGCGACGTTCTGGAGACCATCCTCAACACGAACTTCGACTGGACCGGCATTCGTCAGCCTTCCGTCGTGGCCACCGAGAACGACTCGCTCAACGGCGCCTCGATGCTGTTCGGCTACCTGCTGACCAACACGCCGCAGATCTTCTCCGACGTGCGCACCTACTGGAGCCCCGAGTCCATCGAGAAGGCCACCGGTTGGAAGCCCGAGGGCCGCGCTGCCGCCGGTCTGCTCGACCTGCGTAACTCCGGCTCGACCACGCTGGATGGCGCCGGCAAGGCTGTGCGCGACGGCAAGAACGTCATCAAGCCCTGGTACGAGCTGACCGAGGAAGACCGCGACGCTACGCTCGAGGCCACGACCTTCCACCCGGCCTCGACCGGCTACTTCCGTGGCGGCGGCTTCTCGACCCACTTCCGCACCTCCGGCGAGATGCCCGTGACGATGTGCCGCCTCAACCTGGTGCGCGGCCTCGGACCGGTCCTGCAGATCGCCGAGGGCTACACGGTTGAGCTGCCCGACGAGGTCGCCTTCACCATCGAAGAGCGCACCAACATCGAGTGGCCCACCACCTGGTTCGTCCCGAACCTGACGGGTGAGGGCGCGTTCAAGAGCGTCTACGACGTGATGAACAACTGGGGCGCTAACCACGGCGCGATCTCCTATGGCCACATCGGCGGTCAGCTCATCACGCTGGCCTCGATGCTGCGCATCCCGGTCAACATGCACAACGTCCCCGAGGAGCGGATCTTCCGTCCCAAGGCGTGGTCGCTGTTCGGTACCGAGTCCCTCGAGGCCGCGGACTTCCGCGCCTGCGACACCTTCGGTCCGATGTACCGCTGATGCAACTCCCGGTCGGGCTCGGGTGTCCTCTCTCTCCCCGGGCCCGACCGGGCCACCCCCTCGGGGGTCTTTTCCCGGGACGCAGCCCCGGCCTCGCCGATGAGGAAAGCTGCACGAGAACCCAACGACGGGACACGCCGACCCAGGGCGTATCTGGAGGAGACCTTCAATGACCACCGTACTTGCTGTTGACCTTGGATCCGCGTCCGGACGAGTCCTCGCCGGAACGCTACGCGATGGCCGCCTGGATGTCACGGACATCCACCGTTTCAAGCACGAGGCGCGCCGCCGGGACGACGGCACCCTCACGTGGGACGTGGCCACGATGGAGGCCGAGACGATCACCGGCTTGAAGAAGGCCCTCGAACGCTTCCCCGACGCCCGCGCCGTCTCGATCGATACGTGGGGCGTGGATTGGGCTCCCCTTGATGAGAATGGCGAGCTTGTCGGCGATGTCGTCGCCTACCGTGACGAGCGCACCGCGCGCACCCTGGATGCTTTCCGCGAGCGCATTGGCGACCGCGAGTTCTTTGACCTGACCGGTAATCAGCCGGCGACGATTAACACGGCGAATCAGCTGTTCGCCTATCTGCAGGAAAACTTAGCTGACGCTCAGCGCGTCGCGGCTGCCCTCTTCCTGCCTGACTACTTCGCGTACCGCCTGACGGGCGTCGTCGGTTGGTCGCGTACGATTGCCTCGACCTCGGGCCTGCTCACCCCCGGCGGTCGCGATTTTAACGACGAGGTCTTCTCTCGCCTGGGTATCCCGCGCGGCTGGTTCGGCGAGCTGGCTGCCGACCGTACCGTCGTCGGTCCCTGCACGGTCCCCGGCCTCGAGACTCTCACCGTCGTGCGCGGCGGTGCCCACGACTCCGCGTGCGCGGTCCATGGCCTGCCCATCGAGGAGGGCAAGCGCGCCTACTTCCTGTCCTGCGGCTCCTGGTCGGTCCTGGGTGCCATTGAGGATAAGCCCCTCATGAGCGACGCGGCCTTCAACCTCGGCATTACGAACGAAGGCCGCACCGACGGGGGAGTGCGTCCCCTCTTCAACATCACCGGCATGTGGATCCTTCAGGAGATTCAGCGCCAGTGGGAGCGCGAGGGCACGCCCACCGACACCGACGAGCTGGTCGCGCAGGCCCGCGAGCTGCCCGCTGCCTCGGGAACCTTCGATCCCGACGAGGAAGCGTTCGCCACCCCCGGCGACATGCAGCGCAAGATCGACGAGGCCCTGGACGCCCAGGGTGCGGCCCGTCCCGACTCCATGGCCGGGTACGTGCGCGTCATCATCGAGTCCTTCGCCCGTCGCTATGCGCGTGCGATCGGCGAGCTGACCGAGGCCACGGGGAGGGCCCCCGACCAGCTCAACCTCGTGGGCGGCGGCGCGCGTAACCGCCTGCTGTGCGACCTGACCGCCCAGATCTCGGGTGTCACCGTCGTGCGCGGCCCCATCGAGGCCTCGACCTTTGGTTCTCTCCTGGCGCAGCTCGAAACCATCGGCGTCCTCGCCGAGGAAGACCGCGCCTCCGTCATCGCAGCCAGCGCAGCCACCCATGTCCACGTCCCGACCCGCGGCTAAGAAAGTCTCCCTGGCCGACATCGCGCGGCGCGCGGGCGTCTCGACCAACACGGTTTCGCGCGTCGTCCGCGGGGATCCCGAGGTCTCAGAAAAGACGCGGGCGAGGATTTCCAAGCTGGTCGACGAGCTGGGCTACGTGCCCAACTACGCGGCGCGCGCGCTCGCGGCCAAGCGCACGAACGTCCTGCAGGTCGTGCTGGCCGCCCCCATGTTCCACGGACACGGGCGAGTGCTGCTGTCAATCCTCAACGCCTCGTCGCAGGCCGGGTACCACGTGTCCCTGTCCTACGCGTACGGGCCGGACGGGCAGCTGCGTAACGACTTTGCCCCCTTCGATGTCGACGGCGTCATCATCCTGGGCGGCCAGGATCCGACGATCGACGTTGCGATCGAGGCGGGCAAGCGTTTCCCGACCGTCCTCGTTCTGACGAGCGAAAAGGGGCTCGACGGCATCTCGACGGTCGCCGTTGACAATGTGCGCGGGGCGCGCCTGGCCACGGAGCATTTGCTCGCCCAGGGGCTCACCGACGTCGTTCACATCTGTGGTCCCACCGGCTGGTCGGACGCGCAGATGCGCCGACTGGGCTACGAGCAGGCGTGCGAGGGGTACGGTATTGAACCCGTCGTGCTTCAGCCCGACTCGTGGGACTCGCGCGACGGTTACGACGTGATGCGTGCGGCTGGGCGACTGCCCGAGGGCGTGCAGACAGCGAACGATCAGCTGGCCCTGGGCGCAATGCGCTACATCTACGAGCGCGGGGGAGTGGTCCCACGCGACGTGCGCGTGGTCGGCTTCGACGACATCGACGGTGCGGACTCCTACGCGCCCCCGCTCACGACGATCCACCAGCCCTTCGACCGCCTCGGGCGCACCGCGGTGCGCCTCGTGCGTTCGCTTATGGGCGGGGGACCCTCTCAAGACATTGTTCTCGACCCTGAGCTGGTCATCCGGGCCAGTTCACACCTGTAAGAAAGGCACGTTCATGCTCTATGGTCCGATGACTCACCCGCAGTTCCTGCGCGCGCTGGCGGCCGCTGGCCACGGCTCGAAGATCCTGCTGGCTGACGCGAACTACCCGCACACGACGGGTGTGAACCCGCGCTGCGAACTCATTTCCCTCAACCTGGCTCCGGGTCTGCTGGATGTCAGCCAGGTCCTCGACGTCCTCAAGCGCACGATTCCGATCGAGCGCGCCGAGATCATGACCCCCGCGCCCGACGCCGAGCCGGTGGAGATCCCGATCCACGACGAGTTCCGCGCGGCTCTGCCCGGTGTCGAGTTCGGTGAAATTTCCCGCTGGGACTTCTACGATGCCGCGCGTGATGAGAACGTGGGCATCATTGTCGCGACGGGCGAGCAGCGCCTGTACGGCAACCTGCTCCTCACGGTGGGCGTTCGTCAGCCCGGGGAGTAAAGCCCGTTTGCCGCGCCAGTGATGGGCTTGTGCCGCGAGTGACGAGCGCTTTCGTTTCGTTTCGTTTCGAGCGGATGATAGTCCTGGCGTGGAGTGAGAGTTTCATAGCTGGTGGGTGGCCCGGCCGGGCCACCCACCAGCGCATTTATCCCAGCAATATTCGTCAAATTGAGTGACTGAACGATGGCGTTCTGAACGTTTGTGCGCCCGGGCTGGACGTGTGTATCAATGAGTTGCGTGATGTTGCATACTTTCGTTTTAGTGACTATTCTTGACGTAACGAAAGATAAAGCGACAAGGATTGTTGCTGATTCACGAAGAGGTGTCCCATGGGACGTGCAGAAGAACGCACGAACTACATCCTGGATCGCCTCGCCCGGGAGGGTGAGGTGAGCGTCGCGCAGCTTGCCTCCGATCTGGGTGTGTCGCCCGTGACCGTGCGCGCCTCGCTGAAGACCCTCGACGAGCAGGGATACCTCGTGCGCACCCACGGCGGCGCGCGCCCCACCACCTTCCGCAATATTCACCTGCGCCAAAACGATCGCGTCGAGGTCAAGGAGCGTATTGCTCGCGCCGCCGCCGACATGATCCACGACGATGATCGCGTCATGATCGAGGCCGGCACCACCTGCGCCCTCATCGTCAAATACCTGACCGGCAAGCGCGGAGTGCAGGTCCTGACCAACTCCGTGCTTGTCTTCGCTAACGCCCGCTCCAATCCGAGCCTCAATATCACGCTGACGGGTGGGCACTTCCGCGCCGAGTCCGAGTCCCTCGTGGGACCGGTCGCAGAGCGTGCTATCAATGACTTCAACGCACGCGTCGCGTTCCTCGGGACCGACGGGTTCAGCGTTGATCGCGGCCTGACTACCCAACTCGTGGAGGGTGGACAGGTCGGTTCCATTATGCGCACCCGCGCACAAGAGACGTGGCTGCTCGCCGACTCCTCCAAGTATGGGGAAGCCGGCTTCGTCAGCTTCATGGGGATCGACGAGGTCACCGGAATCATCACCGACGATGAGATCCCCGAAGAATCCATCAAGGAATTGGCCGAGCGCACGAAGCTGCGCATCGTCTAGGAGGAATTACATGGCCACCATCGTGGTGATGCCCCAGCTGGGCAACTCTGTTGAGTCATGCATCATCGTCGAGTGGATGATCGCGGAAGGCGACACCGTCGCCGTCGACCAGACGCTCGCGTCCATCGAGACCGACAAGTCGACCATGGAGGTGCCCTCGACCGCGCAGGGTACCGTCCTGAAGCTCCTGTGGGAGGAAGGCGACGAGGTCCCCGTCAAGGATCCGCTCATCATCGTCGGTGAGCCCGGGGAGGACATCTCCGGCCTCGTTCCCGGTGGCGACGCTGCCCCCGCCGAAGCCGACGCTCCCGCCGAAGTCGACGCTCCCGCCGAGCAGTCCGCCGCCCCCGCGTTCGCGACCGAGCGCGCTACCGGCGCCGTCTCCCCGCGCGCCCGCGCCCTCGCCGCCTCCAACGGCGTCGACGCCTCGTCCATCTCCGAGGGCTCAGGGCCCCCACGGCCGCGTCATCGAGCGTGATGTCGCCGCCGCGATCGCCGCTGGCCCCGTCCTGACCTCCGCCGCGCGCGCTGCTGGCGTCAGCGCCACCGAAGGCACCGGCATCGGTGGACGCGTGTCCGTCGCCGACGCGGGCCGCGCGCCCGAGGCCGCCCCCGCCGCCGCTGTCGCAGCCCCCGCCGCTGCGGCCGACTTCCCCGGTGCCTCGACCTCCGCACCGCTCAAGGGCGTGCGCAAGGTCGTCGCCAAGCGCATGATGGAGTCCCTGACCTCCACCGCGCAGCTGACCCTCAACACGACGGCCAACGCCGCCGGCATCCTCGCGATGCGCAAGAAGGTCAAGAACGCCGACGAGGCACTGGGCCTGAACAAGATCACGCTCAACGACCTGGTCTGCTTCGCCGTGTCGCGCACCCTGCTCAAGTACCCCGTGTTCAACGCTCACCTCGAGGACGGCGTTCTCACGCAGTTCGAGCAGGTTCACCTCGGCTTTGCGTGCGACACCCCGCGCGGCCTCCTCGTCCCCGTCATCCGCTCCGCGCAGTCCCTGGGCCTCAAGGCCTTCTCCGACGAGGCCAAGCGCCTCGCCGGCGGCGCGATCGACGGCTCCCTGTCGCCCGACTTCCTGAGCGGCGGCACCTTCACGGTCTCCAACATCGGCTCCTTCGGTATCGAGACCTTCACCCCCGTCATCAACCTGCCTCAGACGGCCATCCTGGGCGTCGGCGCGATTACCCCGCGCCCGACCGTGGCCGCCGACGGCACGATCGGCGTGGAGCAGCGCATCAACCTCTCGCTGACGATCGACCACCAGGTCATCGACGGTGCGGACGGCGCCCGCTTCCTGCGCGACCCTGGTCGCAGCCATCGAAAACATTGACGTGACGGTCCTGGCCTG
>BNJV01000915.1_pt1 | contig 45475 bp, 62 predicted proteins | sample 8540591 | NCBI WGS metagenome assembly BNJV01 (sample SAMD00202457, study PRJDB9452) | human saliva metagenome | host: Homo sapiens
TAAACTATATTTTGAGTTTTCTCATCTGTTCTGAACTCTCAATTGCCTGACTCCCTTTTATAATTCTATCAGTGTCTTTTAATTTAACTCCTTTCTTTGATTCTTCTAAAATTTCTATAAAAGTTCAATATTTTAACAACAACAATAAGACTATAGTCTTCAGAATTTCGATTTCTTCTGAAATAGCTCACTGCATCGCATCTTCCTTATTAATTACATCTGTTATCTTATCACCATGACATGTCAGTTAATATATTAATATCTTGATACTTTAATCTAATTTACCAAATTATAGAGCTCTATGACTCTGTATTTCGTGTACTGAAACGATTAATACTAATGTACTTGGATATAAGGAATCCAATATGTATTTTGGCAGAAAGATAATACTTTCTATTAGATGCATTCTGATAAAGTGTCTAATATCTGCATTCTCAATAGCAAATAATATATTTCTTTCAACAAGACAAACAGCTTTTACCATCATCCTTAGTTGATTTTATTGATAATATATTCATTAACCATTCTAAAGAGGCATTTTTACAATTTCATCCTTAATTTTCAAATCATTTACACACTTATCTCTATATTTCTTTGTAATTTCACTTCTATTATCTACTTCAATTGATTGAACTTTTTTTCTTTTTGATAATGGTGTGGAATTAAGGAAAGATTTAAAAAGATTTTATCTATTTTTCTTCTGTTTTTCTTTAAATTTATTTTTTTATATTATTAGAAAATAATGATGTTTTTTTAATACAGGAATATCATAACAATTTCTATCATTTTCCATAAATAGTTGTATTAGGATTATCTAAAAACTTTCTATTAAAAAGTCCCCTATATTAGAATACAAATTTAAAACTTTCTCCTCGTCTTTAATCTCTAAGATATTTAAAAAGTAATTTTGACATCCCATTTGATAAAGGATTAATAGGAAAAGAATAATTTTTCTGCATAATTAAAATATTTAAAGCAATCTTCAAATCCAAAAACCAAATACTATAAAAGCTAACAACTCATCTTTTTCAAATTTATTTATTAATGAAAAGATAGAATCTTGGAATACATTATCTGAAATATAAGGTAATAGAAGATTTTTAATATCATCTGGTAAATTTGAATTTTTTTAAATTTGAAATTAAGTCAAATTTATTTACTAATGAAGGCTCTTGTAATAATACTAGGACGTAGGCAGCAACCAACATCACTATTTCTTTTTGAGGAGAACCATACTTATCTAATTCTTTATCTCTGGATCTCAATTCTTTTTCATAATCTTCATATTCTAATTCATCTATAAGTATAGATACACTTTCTATAATATATTTTTGATATTCCTCTAATCCGCTATATAATGTCTGTCTGACTTCACTATAGTCCACTGTTTCTAATTTTTCATAATATTCTTTATCAATTTTTAATATTTTCTATATTAAAATACTGTTCATACTTTGGTTCTTCAAAATAATCTTCATAATTTGTATATTCAATTTCTTCTTCATAATTTATACCCTTTATATCTTTATTATTTTTTTCATATTAATTCTCCTATCAAAATTTTGTAAAGCCAATTATAACATAGGATAATAAAATTGTAAATATAAAAGGTTTTATATAACCCTAATATAGTTATATAAAAGCGCTATAAGTATTTTAGATATTTTTAAAAAAATGTTGACATAAAAATATGATGCTATAATTTCATCAACTCGAAAAGGTTATAAATAACTTTATGGTTATATAAAACTAATAGTAATTAAAGGGGAATAAAATGAATTGTTATCATCATCCAAACACACCAGCAGTGGCAACATGTAGAGATTGTGGAAAGGCTATATGCAGAGATTGCACAACAGAAATGAAAGATGGTAGTCTTTTATGTCCCTAGTTGCTTAGAAAGTTTAGGTCTTTATCAACTAAATTGGTTAAAGAAATTTAAAAAGACTTATTGCTGGTGGAATTATAGAGCTGCCTTTCTATTTCTTGTCATTAAAGAAGCTGGTACAGCTGGTATACTTTGGGGATTTATCATAGATTCTTCATAGCTTGTCTTCCTGTATCATACTTTGTTTTTGGGGAGACTCCTGATCCTTATGTTCCAACTTCTTTAGAAAGTGCTGGAAATTAGAATTATTAAAATTTGGTATTTCTTTTTATAACATCACCCTATTGGTCTAATAAAAGGTCTTAGTGAATATAAAAATAAAAGCTGCAGCAGAATCTAATTTTAAAAGCGAGAAATCATTAAAGATCTCTGATGGTATTCTTAATGAGAAGCTCCAACTTATAAACTATAAAAAAATCAAGTTGGAGCAGCTCTCATTAAAAATGATTAGCTTTAAACAACATGAAGAATTTTTATCTGAAAAATTCTGAATATCTTAAAAAGATAAAATTATAATGTATGAATAAAAGAAAAGGAGAGGAAGTTATGAAAAAAATACTATTATTTTTGTTTGTTTCTTGTTTTTAAGTTTAGGAGCATTTGCACAAAAATCAAAAGTGATGGAAAGCCTCATTTTGACAAGATTTTTATGGGAATTGTGGGATGTAGAGCAGGATAAATCATATTCAAGAAGAAATTTAATATTTCAAGTTGTAAAAATAGATAATGATTATTACTTAACAGATAGTTATTATCCAAAAGAATGGAAGAAAAAAATAAAAACAGCTGACAGAAGTAACTATCAAAAATTAAAAATTTATAAAAATTTATATTTAATGGATAATAACGGAATATTTATGGTTATGATTTAGCAAAAAGAAACCTGTTCTTATTGATAAAGACCTAAATATATTAGAGTATTTCAAAATATACGAGCAATAACTTTGATAATTCTGGTGAGAAGCTCCAACTTATAAATAAAAATATCAAGTTGGAGCAAATCTCATAAAAAAATTGCTTAGCCTAAATAAAAAGGAGGATATATGAAAAAGATATTATTATTTTTAGCTTTTAAGCTTGGGTGTGTTATGTTTCGTAGCTTGTGGTGGAACTAAAAAGAGCCTGAAGTTGTTAAATTTATTATAGATAAAAATTAACAGTGATATTGAAGCCATCAAAAATACTCCAGCTAAAGAGAGAAGATTAGATGTAACTTCTTTAAGAATAAGAGAGGTAGAGTTAGCAAAAATATAAAAATAGAGGTTACAGATGTAATATCAAGTAAAGAGTTTATAGAAATATATCTAAAAAAATTTAGAAGAAAGAAATAATGAATTAAGACAAGGAGGAATGTTTAGTAAAAATTTCTATCGTGGATCCTCCAAGCCCTGAACAAATAGAAGAATTCAAGAAAAATAAAGATGTTGTTTACTATAAATACATTATTTCAGCCGATATAGTAAACCTTGAGGATATATTAAAAATTTCACCCTGAAATGAAAGATATAATGGAACTTGGAAGAGTACATAGTGATATACTAAATTTTTTTAAGTGAAGAAAATAAAGAAAAAAATTGCAATATGAATCAGTTGAAGGATATGGATATTTTTATTTTTAATACAAAAAAACTGGGGAATGTAGTTATGCTAGTGATCTCAAAGGAATTTCTGGAGAAACAGGTATATTAGGTTTTCTTTTCAGCAAGAGGGCACGATAAATATAATATCTGGACAGCACAAAAATTAAAATAATTTAATGAATAAATAAAAATAGGAGGAAATTTTTATGAAAAAAACTATATGTATTTTTGTCTATTTATAATTTTTAGTTTAGGAATGTTTGCACAACAACTAAATACTGATGGAGAACCACATTTTGATAAAACTAGTGGGAGTAAAATTTGTCAAGCCTTATTATCCTAATGGTGAAAAATTATGATTTTTACTTAATTATACAATAACAAAAAGGAAATGATTACTATCTTACAGGTAAATGGGAAAAATCCAGGAACTAGTGAAATTGAAAATGTAAAAATCTAAAATTAAAGGTCTATATCTTTCTTAAAAGTGAAAATGGAGATATTTTTGCATATGATATAAAAAGAAAATACCTTAGCTCTTATGGGAGCTGAAGTAGCTCCTCCACCAGGTGTTGATCCAGAATTTGAAGTGTTTATATTTTTAGAAAAGGCTCAAAAATAACATAGTTATAACTAGAAAGGGGTAAAAATGGTAACAAAAAGCTAGAGAATTAATTGATATTACCGACCTTGAATATTTCGTAGGTTTAGAAAGAAAAGTATTTTTTTGCTTTGAAACAAGTGATGACTTAATTAGAGAAAGATGTGAGAAAGATTTTCTAGAAGCGAGTAACTACAGTAAAAAAAGAAAAATGCATGAAATTTCATTAACGTTTAATAAATTTATAACCTTTGATTTAGAAGGGGTTATAAAAAATAAGAATGCTAATACCATTAGAATATCTTCGTGAAAAAGATGGTTACACATATTGTGCTATTGAAACACCTGAAGCTAAAGAAAAACCTTTCTTATCTAAATACTTAAATAATGCAACATTAAAATCAATAGACTATAATTATGGAAGAAATGAAACTACATATAATGACATGGCATCTGTTTTAGATGAAATCAGAAAAATTTCCAAATACACTTTACTATGGGACTAATATAGATTTTACAGAAGATTTCTTTGAAAGCTTTTACACATATAGAAAAACTTAGTGATATATTTAGCTAACACACATTTTGAAGAAGTGGAAGTAAAAATATGGAAATTCCTATTCTATACTTTACAGGGATTTAGCAGCTTTTTAAAAATCAAAATCCAAACTATAATGAATTTTGATATTTTCAGAAAGCATACGTCATATTTTTACAAAAGTTAGCTTACCTTTTGAATTTGAAAAATTTAGAAGTGGATAATACTCGTTTTTCAGAAACAGATTCATTATTTAATTATAAATTAAGTGCTCTTTATACTAGAAGATGAAGTATTTGAAGATTATAACATCAGTGAAGAGGGAATATCTGAGGATGAGTTTGATAGAAGGGTTTTTATACATGAGATCTGTTATAGATTTTTATAGATGATATTACCTCTATTCCAGATGAAGAATTTACATTTGAAATGGCTAGAAATATGTGTAACTACTATGGAGTAGGTAATAAAAATTTATGAAAGAACTAAAAGCTTTGCCTCAAATGTTAGAAAGTACAATATTTTTAAAGTACTTTTTTAAAAACATTACATTGCATTATTCCTTTTTATAAAAATTATTTTTATAATAGAAGTGGAAAAAGCAAAAAGTCAATACTATAAGATAAATTTAAAACTTCTACCTACTTTCTACTCTATTAATAAAAATTTTTTTATTATATTATATATTGACTTTCAAAATATTTTTACTATATAATAGACTTAGATATAGTAGCTTAGAAATAGAGGTGAAGAATATGGAAACTTATAGAAACTATAATAGAGAGGATTTCAATAAAAATTCTTTCAGCTAAAAATTACAAAAAATTACTTAGAACAGCTACTGTACTTGCTGCTTTAGGTATATTAAACAAAACATTTTAAATTATAAAAAAATAATGGTGTTGAGAGCTTTTCAACACCATTTTTATTTTATTATTTAGTTTTTCCTATATTTGCCAAAATACCATTTACAAATTCATAAGACTTTTCATTACCATATTCTTTAGCTAACTCAACTGTTTCGTTAGCAACAACTTCAATAGAGTATTTACCTTCAAAAACTCATAAGTTGCTATGATTAATAAAGTTCTTTCTACAAGTCCTATTCTTTTCATAAGCCCAATTTTTGAGTATTAGCTTTGATAGTATCTTTGATATTATCGTAGTTTTCACTTATTCCTTTAACAGAAGTTTTGTAAAAACTTTAATTGACTTTCACTTAAAGTTGAAACAAAAATCTTCATTGTTAGATAAGTAAATATCAAAAGCTTTTTCTAATTCTTCAGAAGTTGATTCAGTTGCTTCAACTCCAAAAACTATTTTAAAAAGTTCTTCTCTTACAAGTCTTATTCCAGCTTTTTCTTAGTTTCTTCTCCAAAAATTTCTTTCATTTGATTAATCCTCTTTTAATCTATTTATAATCGTTTTTTTCATCTTTTTTTGTAAATGAAGAATCTCCTAGCTTATAGCCTATAAAAAGCAAATGCAAAGATTACAATAGCTTTTAATATACCATAATTGACTACAGTTAGCCCAACTATGAAGCCTAAAATAGACCCGTAGACTTTTTCTCCAATTATTAATAATCTTTTCTAGTAAAACTTCTAAAATATTATCTGGCAACATTAATTATTCACCTCTACATTATCTCCCTCAGCATTTACAGCAGGGACTTCATTAGAAGCTTCGTCATTTGTTTTTCTTTTCTCTTGCTTCAATTTTTGCTATATTAACTACAACTTTATTAACATCTACCCCTAGATTTTTGCATTAAGTCTGTTTTTATTAAATTTTGAAGATATGAAATCTTATTAGCTATATTCATTTTTAGCTAATAGTTCACATTTTATATTAATAAAAACTTGTTACCTTTTTAGTTCACTAACTGTCTTTTATTCCTGTAATATCAGGATCTTTTCTCAATAAATCCATAACATAATTATTGATTGTAGCTTTTGATATTTTTAATAAGCCATTTTCAGTTTTTTTCTTTTGATAATCTCTTTCAAATAAACTAAAGAATTTGATAATGCATATAAAAAGATATAGAGCAGCTATAACTAAAATAATCATCTTATATTGGAAAGATGTTATTGCTTTCCACAAAAGGATTATCATATACAATTTGACCTGGTAAAAGTATGTAGTTTAAAGCAACTAGAGATATTAAAAAAATATTCCTATCCAAGCAAAGAAAAAAATATTAATTTTTCAACATAATATATACCACCTATAAATTAGTCTTCGTATTCTTCAGTTGTTTCTTCTTCTGTTACTTCTTCTACTTTAATATTTTTGAATGTAAACATTAACTTCAACAACTTTTTAGTCCACTTAATTTAGATACTTCTTCTAAAAACTGCTTTTTGAACATGCTTCTAGCAACTTTAGGAATTTGATAACCATATTTTATAACTACAGTAAACTTCTATACTACATTCTACTTCTCCAACTTCAACTTTAACTCCATTAGTAGGTCTTTTTACCAAGCATTTTACTAACTTCATCAACAACTCCACCAGCTAGTTTGTAAACACCTTCAACATCTCACTGCTGCTTTTTGCTGCTATCGTTTTTTTACCACTTCATCTGCTATTCTTATATTTCCTAATTCTGACATAAAAACACCTCCATAGTTCTTCTTAAGTATTAATTTTAAATACTTCTTTAAAAATTAAAAACTCTTTATATTTTTATTTTTAACATAAAATGAACAGTTTTACAATAGAAAAAAAGAGAACCTTTTTAGTTCTTATTCCAAAAAGTCCTCTAAATCTTAATTAAATATTACTTTGCATACTCCACTGCTCTTGTTTCTCTTAGAATAGTAACTTTAATTTGTCCTGGATACTGCATAGTATCTTCTATTTTCTTAGCTACTTCTCTTGACATTAGAGTTGCTTCATCATCACTAACTTTATCAGGATTAATTACTATTCTTAGTTCTCTTCCTGCTTGAATAGCATATGATGACTCTACTCCATCAAAAGAGTTAGCAATTTCTTCAAGATTTTCTAATCTCTTAATGTAGGCAGTTAAAGTTTCTCTTCTAGCTCCAGGTCTTGATGCAGATACAGCATCAGCAGCTTGAACAAGAATAGCTTCAACAGTTTCGAATTCAACTTCATTATGGTGAGCCATTACAGCATTTACAACTTCTTGTTTTTTTCACCAAATTTCTTTTACAAATTCTCCACCAACAATAGCATGTGAAGTTTCTATTTCATTTACTAGAACCTTACCTATGTCATGAAGTAGACCTCCTCTTTTTGCAAGCTCTACATTAGCTCCTATTTCAGCAGCCATTGTTGAAGCAATTTTTGCAACTTCTATTGAGTGAGTCAATACATTTTTGACCATAGCTTGTTCTATATTTTTAATCTACCCTAAAGTTTTTATAATTTCAGGATGCATAGATGGTATAGAAAGTTCTATTAAAAGCTTCCTCACCAGCAGCAATTATTTCTTTTTCCACTTCTTTTTCTGCATTTGTTTACAATTTCTTCTATCTTACCTGGGTGTATTCTACCATCAGTAATTAATTTTTTTCTATTGTAAGTCTTGCAGTTTCTCTCTTAACTCCATCAAAACATGATAGTACAACAGCTTCTGGAGTATCATCTATAATAACGTCAACTCCTGTTAGAGCTTCAATTGTTCTTATATTTCTTCCTTCTCTACCAATTATTCTACCCTTCATTTCATCATTAGGTAAGTTGATAACAGATACTGTTGCATCTGCCACATAGTCTGCTGCTGCTTTTTCCAATAGCAGTTGATAGAATTTTTTTGGCTGATTTTTCTTTTTTTCTTCATCAAGTTTAGTTTCAAACTCTCTTATAGTTACAGCCATATCATGAGTAAGTTCTTCTCTTATTTTTACGTAGTAAGATTTCTCTTGCTTCTGCTTTACTAAGTTCACTCACTCTTGAAAGTTCTTCTTCTTGTTTAACTTTTTAATTCATCAATTTCTTTTCTTTTTCGCTTCAAGTTCATTATTAATTTTTTCTAATTCTAAACTTTTGTTTTCAGCTTTTTCAATTTTTTTCCATCTAAAATTTCTTCTTTTTTTACTATTCTAGCTTCTTTTTGAGCTATTTCATTTTTAAATTTCTAGCTTCCTTTTTCAACCTCTTCTTTTTATTTGGTAAGCTTTTTTCTTTTAGCCTTTAATTCAATTTCTTTAGCTTTAGAACCAGCATCTTTTTCGCTTCTTCTACAATTTCTTTTTGCTTTTTAATTTAGCTTTTTCTACTTCATCTTCTAAATCATTTAGCTTTTCAATTTGTCTGTCTATAACAGATTTTTAAAAGAAATACTGCAAAGACTAAAGCTAAGGCTAATATAAGTAAGCCTAAAAATATCAATAAATTCATACACTACCCCTTCAGACCACTTTATTTGAAACTTTTTAATGCTTCTTCCTCATTTTTTTGTATATTTCAAATATTTCGTCTAGACCAATTGTTTCTGAATATGGTTTGGATATGTTTATTAAGATTTACTATCTTAATATCTCCTCCCCATTTCTCTAACTGTTTGTAACTTTTCCTCTCAAAATTCCCATAGCTAGACTGTTGATATGGATAAGTCCTTTAAAAATCAACAATATACTTATTGATATCTTTTTCAATAAGTTTACTAAAAAGTCTCTTTTTAATTTAGGGCAACAAAAAGCATCCAGTTCTCCGTTAATCTCTATAATTTGTATATCATCTTTCATTCTTTCTAAAAATTTCAAAGTTATTTTTCCATTTTATACTGCCTCCTTAATCTTTTTTCTACCTTAATAATAGTACCTTTTCTTTTTCTTTTCAATTTCAAAAACATCCACTAACTTTCTAGCAATTGATAAACCAAACCCACCGTCTTCTTTACTGTCTAAACTTTCATCAAAAACCTCTACCAAAGTCTTCAACAGTTAAGAAAATAGTGTTATTATAATAATTTAGCACTACTTCTATCTCACCTTGACTATCGCTATAAGCATGCTCTACTGCATTAGTAGTTAGTTCGTCTACAACTGATAGTAGTTGTATCTCATCTAACTTACTTATATTATGTTCTCTGAGATAAACTCTGATCATAGCTCTAACTGTGGACAAGCCTTCTAAAAAAAGATGGAATAAATATTTTAATTTTATTTATTTCTTCATCAAAATTGTTCATAGGGCTCACTCCTTTTCTTTTTAAGTCAAATATTAACCATTTCTTATTTTGTTTGTCATAGATAAAGATCAAATCAAAATAATAAGTATCTTCGTTCATATTCAGAGCTAATATCGAACTAGGATACTCAGTTGTATAAGATAGCTGAGACACAAATATATTCAATTTTGTAAAGTCGATATTTTGTAATTTTTCTAAAATATACCTGTTTCTATAACTATCTTTCGTGTTCTCTTTAATGTAAGCAAGATTATTTTCACTTAAATTACTCTTTATCTTGTCTTTAAATAAAATCAATGCTTGTTTTTTTCATTTTTGAGAAAAACCTTTTTGTACATAGTTATTATTAGAGCATGATATTAATAAAAACCATTGCAATTAATAATATAATCATAATAGACACCTCTACCTTTTTATCATATCACATAAAAATAATTAAATCAAGACTTGATATTAAACAATGTGTGTCCTCTTTTAACAACTTCATCTTCTGAAACCTCTGAAAGATTAAACCATACATATTCTTTATCTGCCTTTAAACCATGTAAATTGTCTCTTAGCATAATGTCTTGAATTTAATTTTATTTTTATAGCTTGCTTCTTCAAGACTACTAAGCCCATTAAAAATAATCTATAAGTTCGTTATAGCCAATTATATTTAAACTATATAATTTTTCTCCATATATTTTATAAAGATTTTCTACCTCTTTAACTAAGCCTTCTTCAAACATTATGTCAACTCTTTTATTAATTCTATCATAAAGTTCTTCTCTGTTTCTTTCCAAGGCTATCTTTAAAAAGTTAAAATTATTGTTCTTAATATTCTTTTTTGAAAGCTCTGAAAATTTTTGATTAGTCAACATAAAAACTTCAACAACTCTTTCAAGTCTAACTCTATTGTTAGGGTGAATTTCTTTTGTTGCTTCCTCATCATATTTTTAAAAGCTAGTTCAAGCAAAAGTTTGATTATCTAAACTTGCTAAATATTCTCTAGTTTTTTTATCTGCTTCTGGTAAAACAGATAGTCCATTAGTCACTGAATTTATATATAATCCTGTTCCTCCAACCAACATGAAAATTCTTTTTCAGGATTTTTGATTTAATATCTTATTTACATCTTTTTCAAAAATTCCCCAACACTGTATTTTGCTATTGGCTCAACTATATCTATTAAATGATGTTCTACTCTTGCTTTTTCTTTTTCACTTATCTTAGCAGTTCCAATATTTAAGCCTTTATAGACTTGAGCAGAGTCGGAAGAAATTATTTCAGCATTCAATAATTTTTGCTAAATCTATTGAGATTTTAGTTTTTCCAACTCCAGTAGGTCCTGCTATAACAATAGCCTTATTCAAAAATATTCAAACTCTACATCTGCTATTTTTTACTGTATCTCCATCTTGTACACCAAATTCTTGTAGAGCTTCCTCCATTCCTAAATTTCTCATCATATGTAAGAAAGTAATAAGTGATTCATCGTCCATACCTATTACATATTTTGCTAAAAACATCATCTACTATTCTTCCACCAACAACTATTGCATCTTCTTCATCTCTTGTGATTTCAAAGTCTTCTTTTTCTATCTTCAATTCTTTTAATAATTTTGTGATATCTACTTCTTCTTCTAAAGGTTCTCTTTCAATTTTAGATAACATATCATATGTTTTTATATAAAATTTCTTTTAAACCTTCATTTAAAAGCACTGATACAGGATAGATTTCAATTCCCTTTTTCTGCTAAATAGCTTTTTAAATTTTTTTCAAATTTTTTTCCATATCCCAAATTAAATCCATTTTATTAGCAATAACTATTTGCTTTTTATTTGCTAATTTTTTTCACTGAATTTTTCTTAATTCCTCATTGATTTTTTTCAAAATCTTCAATACAATCTCTACCTTCTATCTCAGCAGCATCAACTATATGATAGATCATTTTACATCTTTCAATATGTCTTAAGAATTTATCTCCTAGTCCTACACCTTCATGAGCACCTTCAATAAGCCCTGGTATATCTGCTATAACAAAAGATTTTCCTTCTTCTAGTCTAACAACTCCAAGTTTTGGTTCAAGAGTTGTAAAAGTGGTAGCTTCCTACCTTAGAATTTGCAGCTGAAACCTTATTTATAAAAGCTTGATTTTCCAACTGATGGATATCCAACAAGAGCCACATCAGCTAAAAAGTTTTAATTCTAACTTAACTTTTATCTCTGCTCCTTCTCCACCTTTTTCTGCAATCTTTGGAGCTTTTCTTACAGAGTTTTTAAAGTGTACATTTCCATATCCACCCTTTCCACCTTTTAGTAAAACTCTTTGCTCACCATTTACATTCATATCAAGAATTAATTTTTCCTGTTGTGAAGTCTCTAACTTGTGTACCAACTGGAACTTTAATAATTAAATCTTCACCTTTTTTTCCATACATTTGCTTTCTTTTTGTCCATTTTCTCCATTTTGAGCTTTTAAATAATTTCTTAAATTTAAAGTCAATAAGAGTGTTGATATTAGAATCAGCTACGAAGACTACATCTCCACCTTTTCCTCCATCTCCACCATCTGGACCTCCAAATTGAATAAATTTTTTTCTTCTAAAAGCTGCTGAACCATCTCCACCATTCCCAGCTTTAACTGTTATAATAACTTCATCTATAAAACATTATTTACCTCACTTTTTAAATTTTTATAATAAAAAAAGAATATTTCTAAACAGGTTATTAGTGATGTCCATTAATATTGAAAGAGCCTTTGATGGAGCTCTTGAAATATTAATGGCTTAGAGCAAGTAACCAGTTAGAAAATTTAGAGTTAATTATAAATATTCTTTATTATACCAAATTTTTTTATACATCTGCTATTTTATTTTTCAACAAACTTCAATTCTGACGACAATAAATTATCATTTTCATAATTAAGAATCAGATGAAAAAGGAGCATCTTTTTCAACAACTCTAAAAAAATTCTGTCCCCCTCCCAAAGATTTAACTTATATATTTCAGATTTATCTATCCATTTTAAATCCCCTCTGAACACTCTTGGATTTCTCCAGAAAAATTTTTAGAAGTATATAAAGTACATATCTAGTGGCTCATCATCATTATAATTAAAAATTACTATGCCTCTATGAACATAATCTATTAAATCTAGTCCTGTTTCTTCTTTTACTTCTCTTATTAGGCATTGCTCAGGAGTTTTCACCTTTTCTAACTTTTCCTCCCACTCCTAACCATTTGTCTTTTATTTATATCATTTTCTTTTCTTTTGTTCTATGTAACATAAGGTATTTATTTTCTTTTTCTAAATAACATAGGGTTGTTATCATATACTTTCCTCCTTGCAAAACATTTCAAATTCTTCCTGCCAATTATTAGAAATATGCTCAAAGTAAAAATTCAAAAGTTTTTCTAAATTTTCTTCAACAAATTTTATAATTTCATCATAGTTATTATTTATTTGAGCCTCATTTAAACTATTGTAATATTCTAATCTATCTTCATTTTTTTATTATACAAATAGGATATCCTGCTTTCATAAGTTCAAAAATTCATTACCAATCTACCTGTTCTTCCATTTCCATCAGAAAAAGGATGTATTTTTCAAAATTAGCATGAAATTTAGCTATCTTTTTCAATAGTATTTTTCAGTTGAAGAAAAAAATAATCTTTAAAATTTTTCTAAATCTTCTTCCACAAAAAAATAGGATCAGAGGTCTCAAAAAGTTGAACCTACTATCTTGTTTTTTTAAATTTTTTTAAATTGCCCAGCAATCTCAGGATCAACTGATCTCCAAAAATAAGAGCATGAAATTCTTTAATAAGTCTAAGAGATAAAACTTCATTTTCTTTAATTATATTATTCAAAAAGTTAATAGCATATTCTTGTCCTTTTTACTTCAAGATGATCTTTTAAAGGTTTTCCTTTTACAGTTACCCCATATTCTAATATGACTTCTGTTTCCTGTCTTGTAAGTGAATTCCTTCAATAGCATTACTATTATATATGAAAATCATTTCTTAAAGTATTTTCAATCCTAGAAAGTATAGATTTTTGAATAGGTCTTTTTGAGTTTAAAAACTTTTATAAAGTTCTAATTTTTTTCATTTCCTTCTCCTTTTTAAAGATTTTTCTACATTATATTATATTACATATTTTAAAAAGTCATATGTGTATGAATATTCATTAATCTTTTATAGTATGCTATAATTAGTTACTTTCTACACTAAAAAGAGATATATTTGAAACAAAGTCAAAAATTAATATGTGAAAATAAAAAGTCAGGCGTATGTGGTAGTCCTGACTCTTTTTGCCATTTAATCTAGCTAATTATTACTTTTTCTGATTAATTATCTGCATATTTTTCTTTTTATTACAATTTTACTAGGAGTGAGTTATAAAATTAAATGGGTTTACATCATTTATAGCGGTCGATAAAGTGAGTTACGAATGGAAAATTTTAGATAAAAAAATCTATAATGACAGAGTGATTTGTCCTGTAAAAAACGTGAAATTGTCTGGACGTCGTTTGAAAATCTGATCAATTATTGGCAAGAAAAATGATAAATTCAGTAAACTCTATGATATCGTTAAGACATTTACTCAGTAACGAACTATTTTTTTCTTTTTATTCAGTTTGACAGCTCTTAGAGAGTGAGTAGTAGTGGTAGGTTGGAAACACTCTTTTTAAAAATTTTTATGGTAAAATAAAAGAAAAACTTTTAGGAAGTGAAAAAGTGGAAAATATTTTTACTAGAAGCATTGAAAACAAGTAGTATAGATTTTTAATATAGATTCAGATGAGAAATATCAATATGAGTTAATAGCCAATGGAGAAGAAAAGATTGTTACAAGACTTAGAAAATACTTTGAGGATTGTGATGAATTTGTAATCTCTGTTGCTTTTATAACTATGGGAGGTATTTTTCTTTTTGGAAGAATTAAAAACTTGAAAAATAAAGGGAATTAAAGGGAAAATTTTAACGGGAGATTACTTGACTTTCACAGAGCCAAAAGCTTTTAAAGAAGCTCCTATCATACAAGAATATAGATTTAAAAGTTGCAACTAATAGAAATATCATACTAAGGCATATTTCTTCAGAAAGGGAAATATTTGGACTTTAATTGTAGGAAGTAGTAACTTAACTCAAGGAGCTTTGACTGTTAATTTTGAATGGAATATAAAGGTAAATTCTCTTAAGAATGGAAAGATAGTTAAATCAGTTTTTAGAAACTTTTAATAAAGAGTTTGATAATTTAAAAACTTTAACAGAAGAAGATATGAAAACTACCAAAAGAGATATGAACAACTTAAAAACTTAATTGAATATAATAATCAAAATATAGATTTAAATGAAATTAAGCCTAATTCTATGCAAGTACAAGCCTTAAAAATTTGGAAGAAACAAGAAAAGAAAAACGATAGAGCCTTGCTTATCAGTGCAACAGGAACTGGAAAAACCTATCTTTCAGCCTTTGATGTGAAACAAGCTAAGGCAAAGAAGATACTTTTGTAGCACATAGAAAAGTTATTCTTGAAAGATCTAAAATCAGTTATCAAAGAATTTTTAAAGGATAAAAGTTAGAAATTTTTGATTCTAATTTTCAAATAAATGATAAAGATGAAGTAGTTTTTTTGCTATGGTACAGACTTTTAAATAAGGAGAAAAAAATTTGAATATTTTTCCAAAAAGGCTACTTTGACTACATCATTATAGATGAAGTTCATCATGGAGGAGCTAAGACTTATCAAAGTATTTTTGAGTACTTTTAAACCTAAGTTTCTATTGGGTATAACTGCAACTCCTGAAAGAACAGATGATTTTAATATATATCAACTCTTTAATTACAATGTAGCCTATGAGATTCGTCTGCAAGATGCTATGAAAGAAGAATTGCTATGCCCTTTCCATTATTTTTGGAATTTCAGATATTGTAATTGATGGTGAAAGTATAGATGAAAAAACATCTATAAAAATCTTACTTCTGATGAAAGAGTGAGACATATTCTAGAGAAAAAGTAAGTATTATTCATATAGTGAGAGAAATTACATTGTCTAGTTTTTGTTTCAAAGGTTGAAGAAGCTAAAATATTAGTTGAGAAATTTTTAGAACAAGGTGTAAAAAGCCCTTGCTTTTAAGTTCTGAGAATTCTGATAATGAAAGAGAAGAAGCTATAAGGAAGCTAGAAGAAGGAGAAATAGAATATATCATATCTGTGGATATATTCAATGAAGGGTGGATATACCTTGTGTCAATCAAGTGATACTTTTAAGACCTACCATTTCTGCAATAGTATATATTCAACAGTTAGGTAGAGGTTTAAGAAAGCATAAAAATAAAGCCTATACTGTAGTTTTAGATTTTATTGGTAACTATGAGAAAAACTTCTAATACCAATAGCAATATCTCAAAAATAATAGCTACGATAAAGACTTTATGAAAAAGATTTCTTATGAATGCAACTGACTTTTTAGCTGGAGAAAGCTCTATAAGTTTTTGATGAAATCTCAAAGGAAAGAATTTTTGAAAATATCAACAAAGTTAATTTTTTTCTAATAGAAAGCTTATAGAAGAAGACTTTAAATTACTTGAAAGTCAATTAGGTAGAATTCCTTATCTCTATGATTTCTATACAAGAAATATGTTGTCACCCACTGTGATTTTTAAAGTACAAAAAAGATTATGACGAGGTCTTAAAAAAATATAGCACCTAAATATAGAGCAGGTTCATTAAATAGCATTGAAAAGAAATTTTTGATATTCCTATCAACTTTCTTTACCCCTGCAAAAAGAGTACATGAGATGTTAATATTAAAAAGAGCTATTTGTTAAAGAAAAATTAAATATAAGAGATATTGAAGACATATTGAAAGATAAATATTCTTTAATTAATCAGGAAAGGAATATAAAAATGCTTTTGAACATCTATCTAAAGAAATATTTATTACTCTATCTACAACAAAAGTCTTTTGAGCCTGTGCTATATAGAAAAGATGATTACTATTTCTTAGATGAGAATTTTTAAAAACTCATATAGTACTAACCCTTATTTTAAAATTTTAATAGATGACTTAATAAAATATAATCTAGCTTTTGCTGAAAATAATTACAATAATTTTTGCAAAAAGAAAGTATAAAACTTTTTGGAGAATATACTAAGCAAGAAGCTTTTTGGTATCTTAATTTGAATTTTAATAATGGTTTCAAGTTAGTGGTTACACTCCTTTTGAAAAATGAAAGAAAACTTTTAATTTTTCATTACTATGGATAATTTATCTGAAAAGAGCTGACTATTCAAATGAATTTTTATGATGCTCAAACTTTCAGTTGGTTTTCAAAATCTAGCCGTTACTTGAAAAAAAGATAATAAACTGACTATTGAAGGTAAAATTGCAGAAAAATTTCTATGAGATAAATGTTTTTGTAAAGAAAAAAATAATGGAGAAAAATTTTTATTATTTAGGGAGATGTTGAAAAGGTTCTATCTGCTAAAGAAATAAAAGGATAGTCAAGGGAAATCTATGGTTAAATATTTTTTTAAGTTGAAGAAAGATGTCAAAAAGAATTGTTAGACTACTTCAATATGTAAAAATATTTGACAGAATAACAAAATAAATTCTATAATGTAAAAAAATAAGTAAATTTTTAAAACAATAAATTTAAAAAGGGAGATGTTTAAGATGAAAAGAGTTATTAACACAACAAATGCACCAGCTGCACTAGGACCTTATTCTCAAGCTATTGAAGCAAACGGAGTTTTATACGTATCAGGACAAATTCCTTTTGTTCCAGCAACAATGACATTAGTTTCTGAAGATGTTGAAGAACAAACAAAAACAATCTTTTAGAAAACATAGGAGCTATCTTAAAAAGAAGCTGGATATGAATTTAAAGATGTCGTTAGTGCAACAGTTTATATCAAAGATATGAATGATTTCACTAAAATAAATGGAGTTTATGACAAATATTTAGGTGAAGTTAAACCTGCAAGAGCTTGTGTTGAAGTTGCTAGATTACCAAAAAGATGTAAAAGTTGAAATTGGAGTTATAGCTGTTAAATAGAATTATTAAGCAATAGATTAAAGAGTGAGTAAGATAGTTATCCGAAAGCTCTTTTTAGGTAAAAAGCAGGTTGTAACGGCAATTACAACCCACATAAAATTAAATCAATAAAAACAATTAAAAATTAAAAATTAATTGTTAAACTGACATTTTTAGATATTAATAATAAAAATAAAATTATTAAAAATATCAGAGTGTAAACTGTGTGCCCTATTCAAAATCTCACCTCAATTTGGCTAATGATTCAATAGGGAGGCTTTTCTATTATACCATTGACATTTAAAAATAAAAATATTATAATTGATTTAGATATACAAAGTTATATCTGTGTAGACTGTATGTAAACAGAGGTAAAACATCACTAACGGCAATTGGTGATGTTTTTATTTTTATTGACAATTATAGCCATATATTGTACCATAAGAATAAGAAACAAATAGGTGCTTATTAGCTTTAATAAAGGAAGTTGAGTGAGAATCCACACAGCAAATGCTACTGTATGGTGGACGAAATTACAATAACCACTGGGAAACTGGGAAGGTGTAAAAGTAGGTTGAAACTAAGTCAGAGACTTACCATTATTATATATTTTTGATTAGGCATCTTCTGTTTCTAATCTTTTTATTTTTATGCATAAAAATATCACATATTTAAGAGGAGGAAGTATGAAGAAAAAAATTTATGTTATTGGCTTTAATTGTATTAGGGAGTGTGAGTGCTTTTGCGGAAGAAACTCCAGTTTTGGAGCTTAAACAAACAGTTGTAACTTCTGATAGTTTTGGAACTTCTGTTCGTGAAACAACTAAAAATATGACAGTTGTAAATGCAAAAGAAATTAAAGAAAAAGGTGCAAAAACTATTGCTGATGCACTTAGAGGAGTACCTGGAGTTGTTGTTAGAGAAATGGACGGTTCTTCTCCAACAATAGATTTAAGAGGGTTCAGGAGCAACAGCACAATTTAATACTGTTATCTTGTTAGATGGTATACCTGTAAGTGGACTTGCAGGATTTAATTTGAATTCTGTTCCAGTTGAAGAAATTTCAAAAATAGAAGTTCTTCAAGGTGCAGGTGCAGTTATGTATGGAGATGGAGCCATTGGTGGGTAGTAAATATAATCACTAAAGCACCAACAAACAAAACTGTATATGGTGGGGCAGGATTGGAAGTAGGTTCTTGGAGAACTATAAGAGAAAATGTTCATTTAGGTGGAAAAAGTAGAGATAAACTTCTATTAAATGCTTCTTATTCAGGAAGTACATCTAAAAGATTATAGAGATAGAAGTCCTCAATATGAAAACAAGAAAGATAAAACAGATAGTCTTTGGTTGAGAGGAAAATATTTATTAGATAACGGAAGTATTGCAATCAATTATAATCATAGTGAAGATAAAGATTACTATACAGGTTCTTTAAGTAAAAGAACAATTTGATAAGAACCCAAGACAAGTAGGTTCTTGGAGTGGTTATACTTATGGTATAAATGATATTGTCAACGCTAAATACAATCAAAAAAATAAATGATAAAATTGATATTTTCCTAACAGCTGGATACTATCATAATAAAGATAAATTCCAAAAATAATTCAACTTCTGAATATTTCTTAAGACCAGAAGTTAAATACACTTATGCAAAAGATAGTTATGTTACATTGGGACTTGACTATAGAGATGGAAAAAGAGATTTTTAAAGATGATGTCTTTGTAAATGGAGTAAGTCAAAAAGCACCTGATGATAAAAGAGAATCATTTGCAGGTTATATCACAAATAAATCAACTTTTGGTAGGTGGCAATTTACTCAAGGTTATCGTAGAGAAAAAGTTAAATATGAATATAGTTCAAAAGTTTATAATCCTATGACTTGGCAATTAAGTGAAATAAAACCTCAGTCAGCTGACTATGCAAGCAATGATAGCTTTTGAATTTGGAGTAAACTATCTATATTCTGATACAGGAAATGTTTTTCTTTAACTATACAAGAGCTTTTAAGAACTCCAACAATACAAGATGCTGGAGCTTGGTATGGACCTATAAAAACTCAAAAGAATGATATCTTTGAAATAGGACTAAGAGACGCTTACAAGAATACTTCTGTGGCAACTTCTGTATTCTACATAAATTCTAAAATGAAATTTATTATGATAAGACTAACCCATTCAGTTCTAATAACCAAAACTTTGATGGAAAAGTTAGAAGAATTGGAGCACAATTATCAATGGCACACTATTTTGATAATTTAACATTGAGAGAAAGAGTTTCTACATAGTACCAAAAGGTAACAAGTGGAACTTATGATGGAAAAGAATTTTGCAGGAGTATCAAGATGGACAGTAAATGCAGGAGCAACTTATAAGTTTACAAAAGGACTTTACTGCTAATGTAGATGCTTATTATCAAAGTAATGCCTATGCAGAAGATGATTTTTGATAACTATTTCTCAAAAAGGAAATAATTATATAACAGTTGATGCTAACTTATCTTATGCTTTTCGAAAAATGGAATAGAGCTTTATACAGGAGTTAGCAATCTATTTGATAAAAAAATATGCAGATGCTGTAACTTCAACTAGAAGTTCTTGGGGAGCTGGACCAAGAAAGGTTTACTACCCTGCTAATGGAAGAAGTGTGTATGCAGGTATTAAATATACATTCTAAAAATAATATAGAAATAGTTCGTTACTAAACAGATTTTTATTGGCTACTTGCCAGCCATTAGTGTTTCAAGAGCTCCACAAAGGCTCTTTCAACAATAATGGACGTCGCAGTAGCCTATATTTATAAAGGAGAAGAAAATTGAAAAAAATTATTTTTATTTCTAATTTTGCTATTCTCTTTTTACTATTGTAAATGCTAAGGGAGCACAAGCTAAAAATATAATCATATTGTTAGTTTGAATTTAAGTGCAGATGAAATGTTATTGGGACTTGTCTCTGAAAAATAGGATAGCGGGGTTTAAGTGGAAAAATTAATGAAGATAAAGAAATTTCCAATATTGTAAATAGAGCTAAAAATTTACAAAAGTTGAAGCTAACGAAGAAGTTTTTAATATCTTTAGAACCTGATTTGATTATTACAGCTGATTGGTTGTCAAAAAATAAATCATCTTTCAGAATCTAACAGGTGCAAAAAGTATATATCTATAAGACAGCCAATAGTTATGAAGAACAAAAAGTTAATCAGAGACTTAGCAATCTTAGTGGAAGAAAAAGAAAATGGCGAAAAAATTAATAGCGAAATATGGATAATAGGGCTAAAAGCTTTTACAAAATAAGATAGCTAAAAAAATATAAGGGACCAAAACCTAGAATTCTTATGTATACTACATTTTGGTTCAACAAGTGGTAAAAAAATACAACTTTTTGATGACATGGTGAGATTGATAAATGGGATCAATGTCATATCTGAAGCAGGAATTAATAAGTATCAAGATATTTCAAAGGAAAAGATAATAGAATTAAATCCTGATATTATTATAGTTCCATAGCTAAAAAAATATGATAATGTGGCTAAAGTTTCAAAAATTATTTTTTGAAGATCCTAGCTTAAAAATGTAAAAGCTGTAAAGAATAAAAAGTTTACTTTTGTACAATATAAAGATATCTCAGCAACTTCTCAATATATGATAGATAATATTGAAAACTTAGCAAAAGTTGTATATCAATTCAAGGAGTGATAATGAAATATAGAATTAATTTCAATCTTTTTCTATTTTTCTTTAATAGGAATAATAATTTTCTCTCTTTTTATGGAGCAGTTAGAGTTCCAATTTCTGATGTTGTAAAAATATTATTAAATAAAACAGGACTATTTAATTTAGAAATAACTAAGAAAAGCTATGTTCCAATAGTATTTTTTTGTTAGATTTCCAAGAATTATGGTCTGCTGTTATAGTTGGAGGGCTTTAGCATTGTGTGGTTGCACAATGCAAAGCCTTTAAAAATCAATAGTTGACAGTGGTATTATTGGTATATCAAGTGGAGCAAGTTTAGGAGCTGTTATAGCAATTTCATTAGGTTTCACTGCAACAAATATCTTTGCAATGCCTTTATTTTCAGGAGCTTTTGCCTTAATAATCTCAGCTATTATCTATAAGATTTCCACTCTGAGAGGAAGAACTGATAACTTACTTTTAATTTTATCAGGAATAGCTATAGGTAGTTTTGTAGAGCAATCACTTCTGTTATTTTAACAGAGCCTTGCAGAAACAGAGATGAAAGAATATATCTTTTGGGCAATGGGAAGTTTGAACGGTAGAAGATGGAACATTTTCTTTTTTGGTCTGATACCTATTGCAATTTTTATCTCCTATTTTTATTTTACTATGGAAAAGAATTAAATATTCTGTTGTTAGGAGAAGAAGAAGCTAAAATCTTTAGGAATAAATATCAAAAATAAGAGCTAAAATTTTTAATTATCATAGCCTTACTGACAGCTATTTCTGTTTGTATCAGTGGAAATATAACTTTTTGTAGGTTTGATAGTTCCACATATTTTAAGAAAAAAATAATAGGTTCAGTAATAGAAAGCTATTAAAATCTTCATTTTTAGCAGGAGCTTGTTTCTTAACATTCAGTGACTTACTATCAAGAATAGTATTAGCACCTAAAGAAATAAGTGTGGGAATAGTAACTGCACTTATAGGAGCACCATATTTTATATATTTAATAGTAAAAATTAGAAGAGAGGGAAAACCCTATGAAAAATGTTTTAGAAGTAAAAAAATATCATATTCTGTTGGAGAAAATAAAATATTAAGATATAAGTTTCAAATGTCAGTCGGGAGAAATTATAGGTATAATTGATCCCTAATGGTTCTGGAAAAAAACTACTCTTTTAAAGAGTATAAATGGTATAAATTCAATAAGTAGTGGAGATATTTCTTTCAATAATAAGAGCCTTAAAGAATACAGTGAAAAGAGGGTTGGCAAGAGATATTTCTTTCATGAACCAAAACACTAATATTGAATTTGACTTTCCCTTGTATCGACATTGTTGTTTTAGGAAGATATCCTTATTTAGAAAGATTTCAAGAATATTCTAAAAAAAGATATTGAGCTTGCAGAAAATATATGGAACTTACAGATACTTTTAAAATTTAGAGATAAATCAATATTGCAACTATCTGGTGGAGAAAAGACAAAGAGTGTTATTTGCAAAAATTCTTACACAAGAAAGCCAAGTGATACTTTTTAGATGAGCCTACTGCTAGTCTTGATATGAGACATGAAGAAGACTTATTAAAAGGAAGTTTCAAAAGAAAGGGCTAAGGATAAAATTGTGATATTAGTAATCCATAATTTGAGAACAGCTATTAAATATTGTTCAAGACTGATACTTCTATCTAATGGAAATATTGTAAAAGATGGAAGTGTTGAAGAAGTTATAACAGAAGAAAACTTAAATAATGTCTTTGGTATAAAAAAACTAAAGGTTTATTACAATGAGATTTCTAAATCTCTAGATTTTTGTATAATATAGAAAGGTAAAATATGTATAAATTATTAAATATGGCAGATTTCTGTTCAAATGAAGAGCTTGAGAAAAGATATGCAATATCTTTCTCAAAAATATGGCTTTTGATGGTTTTGAATTAATTAAATTTTTTGATGGTGATAACTCTGTATTAAAGGAATATATAAAGGGTTATCATATGAGATTTTTCCTTCATGGCTGGAATTATATTTAGAAGATTTCACTTCTTTGTATGATGAGCTTAAAGATGAAAAATACTTTTAAATCTCTTTGTGGAGGACATAGCAAAAAGAATTAATTGAATACTATAAAAAGAATTGGAAAGAGCTAAAGAGCTAGAAGTTGAATATGTGGTTTTCCATGCTTGTAATGTGAAAAGTTACAGAAGCTATGACATATGATTTTTAAATATTCTGATAAAGAAGTTTTAACAGCTGTTATTTCAATAATAAATGATATTTTTGAAGATGGAGAATATAATTTTTACACTTCTATTTGAAAATCTATGGTGGTCTGGTCTTAAACTTACTAATAAAGAAGAAATTGAATATCTTTTTAAATGGAGTAAAATATAAAAATGTTGGTTTTATCTTGGATACAGGACATATGATCAACAACAATAGAGATATCAAAAATTCAAAAGAAGGAATAGAATATATTAAAAAAAGAATTTAGAAAATATAGGTGAGTATAAAAAAATCTAATATATGGAATGCACCTTAACTACTCTTTGTCAGGAGAATATGTAAATAAAGCTATAAAAAGAAAATAGAGAAAAAAACTTAGACATAGAAGAAATAATGAATAATGTCTATCAACATGTAGGCTCTATTGATTATCATGATCCATTTGAAGATAAAAGAAATTTTGGATATCATAAAATCTCTTCCTCTTAAGTATCTAGTTTTTGAGTTAATAGGAAATACACAAGAAGAATTAGAAGAAAAAAATTCAAAAGACAATGTAATATATTTATTTAAAAATTCTATTGCTATTAATATAAAAAAATATAGTAAAATTAATCACCACTAATTTATATATCAAAAGGAGGAAATTTATGAACAGAGACGCAAAATTTATTAATTTCTCAGAAGTACACGAATTAGATTACATTTTAAAAATATGGTAAGGAAACAAGTAAAGAAAACAGAGATCTTTTAAAAAGAATTTGGAAAACAAGCTAAAGAATTATTAGGAAAAAAACTATGTTAGGACATCAAGACCTATACAAATATATAGAAGATAATTCTCTAGCTGAAAAAAACTTAAATAATCAATTTTTTTAAAAGCTAAGTAGTATTGATAAAAATTTTATTGATACTACTTTTTTATTTAAAATTATCTTTATATACTTAAATTATCCATTGAATATAAAAGATATATTTGCAAAATATATAGAAGATATTATAATATAATTGATTCAGTATACAAAAAAACTTATACAAAACAATTATTTCTGCAAAAACTAAAAATTATTTAACTTTTTATTACAAATGAGGAGGAGAATTTATGAAAAAAAATTTTTTTAAGGGTGTTTTTGTTTAGTCTTATGTTGGTAGCAGGGGTTAATCTTTGTTAGCTGTGGAAAAAGGAATTGACAGGTTTACACAAAGAATTCGATATTATTTTTAATGGAATTAAAGAAGAAGTTACAACTGAATTTAAAAAAATAATTTGGACGCTTTGGAAAAAGAAGTAAAAGATTCATCAAGAAGCGAATTAGAAACTAAAATTCAACTTTTTGGTATAGAAGTTTTAGTTGAAGCTTTTAATAAAGCTTCATATGATGTAGTAAGTATTAATGATATGGGTGATAAGGCAGAACTTAAGATAAAAGTAAAAGCTGTTGATTTCTTTGAAGCTTTACAACAAATAATAACAAATACAACTGAAGATAAATCAAACCTTGTAGATGAAGTAGAAGGATTACTTAAGAAAATAAAAAGGAAAAAGCTCCTGTTATTGAGCAGGAAATGGATATTGAAATGACAAAAGAAAATGATACATGGACTATCCCAGAAAGACAAAAATATGTTCTAATGAAAAAGAATGATGGGTATTCAAAAAGGTACTATTTTTCGATAACTAGATAATTTTTCAAAACTTTCCATAGAAGCATATTTGTCCATATAGAAAAGGAAATAACTAAAAAATAAGTTATTATGTATTCATAACAAGGCAGCTAAGTTAAAAAGAAAAAAATCAAAAATTTATGGAGGTAAAAGTTATGAATCAAAATGAAAAAGAAATAATGGGAAAATTTGCTAAAAAGTTTAGAAAATGCTATAAAAAGAGAAGTTGCTGTGACAAAAGGAAATAGAAAATGACAAAAGCTCTAATAAAATACTTAGAAGCTCAAAAAGCAGCAGGAGCAGCTTTAGATACTACAGCCTATGAAAAGCTATGATGCTTGGATAGACACTATAAAGAAACAAATAAAGAAATCTGAAAGCACTCTTACAAATATAGAGTTTAAAAAGGTTGAGTTAGAAGCAGTCAATCAATACTTAGCATAAAAGTAACAAATATCAGCTGATAATTAAGAAAGAACTATTGCAGATCACTATGATTTGCAATAGTTTTTTATGATTAAAAATAAAACTAGAGATTTCTCTAGCTAATATTTTATATATGGCTGGGGTGGCTGGATTCGAACCAACGCATAACGGAGTCAAAGTCCGTTGCCTTACCGCTTGGCGACACCCCAAAGAATTAAAAAAAGCCTAAAGGCTAGTATATATATGGTGCGGAGAGAGAGACTTGAACTCTCACGTCTGGGACACTAGATCCTAAGTCTAGCGCGTCTGCCAATTCCGCTATCCCCGCAAAAATGGTGCGTCATACAAGATTTGAACTTGTGACAACACGATTAAAAGTCGTGTGCTCTACCAACTGAGCTAATGACGCAAATGGGGTGACCGACGGGGATCGAACCCGCGACAACCAGTGCCACAAACTGGCGCTCTACCAACTGAACTACGGTCACCATTATAATATAAGTTTTTGGAGCGAGAAACGAGGGTCGAACTCACGCGACATTCAGCTTGGAAGGCTGACGCTCTACCAACTGAGCTATTCTCGCACTTCAATGGTCGGAATAGCAAGATTTGAACTTACGTCCCCCTGCTCCCCAAGGCAGGTGCGCTACCGGGCTGCGCTATGTTCCGACTTATGTATTTGATACTTCGTTATTATAGCCCCTTTTTATGATAATGTCAAGAACTTTTTTTATTTTTAAAAATTTTTTTATAAAATAAGAATCAACTTCTCCTTTATAGAGAAGTCAATTCTTATTAAAAGATTTATTTAATTCTTTAGAGAAAGTATTCCTTTTTCTATTTCTTCAATTTCTCTTTTTATATCATCATTTAAAGTTCCTTGTTTATCTATAGAATCTCTAGCTAAATCCAGATATTTTGTGCATTATCTTTGTCACCAAGTCCAAGATAACAATGAGCTAGCTCTAAATCCTCCATCTACAACATCATCTTCATCTAGTGATAGTTGTCTTGACTCTCAAAAGAACTTCATAGCTTCTTCATATCTTCCTAAGCCTCTTAAACATCTACCTATAGAATATAGATACCAACTATCGTCATTTAAGTCGTAAGCTTTTTAAATGAATCTAGAGCTTCTTCATACCTTTTAAAATCTAATAAAATTGTTCCTCTCATCTCAAAAAAATCCATGCATCATTTTGTCCTAATTCAAGGCTTTTATCAAAATGTTCTAGGGCTCTTTTTCTTGTTTCTAAATTATAACCCTAACTGATAACCAATTTGTGAATATATCCATGCATCTTCTCTCCCTAGTTCTTTTGCTATATTTAGATATTTAAGAGCTTCTTCTGGATGTGCTTCTTCTAATCTTCCATAATTCCAAGCTATTTCAGAATTTATAATTCTTTTGATTAATTCTATCTTCATCAACTAGAGTCAAAGACTTTTCTAATCTTTCAAGGGCTTCATGAGTTTTTTCCACTTCTACCTAAGTTTAAAAGCTATCTCTGTGTTAATCCATTCATCGTTTCTTCCTAACTCTTCAGCTCTCAATAAAAATGGAAGGGCTTCTTCATAATTTTCTAAATTATCATAAATAGTAGCAACTTCTGATATTGTACCTATATCGTCTTTATCCAATTCATAAGCTACTAATGCATATTCAAGTGCTTTTTCATAATCTTCTAAATTTTTCATAACACATTGCTAGTTCAAGATTTGTCCAAACATCATTTCTACCTTCTTCTTTAGATAACATAAGGTATTTAATGGCTTCTTCATAGTTTTCTAAGTTACGGTGACAACAACCAAGTTGACCATAAGTAAAAGCTAGGTCTTTATCTTTGTCTTCGTCATTTAAACTTAAAGCATATTCAAACTTTTCAATAGCTTCTTCATATTTATCCAAACCTGCTAAACAAGCTCCATATTCTATATTTATCCAAGCATCATTTCCTACCAAGTCTCATTGCTTTTTATATATTTTACAGATTCATCATATAGTCCTAAAAGCTCCATAATGCCAAGCTATTTCTGACATTATAAGCGGATCTTTTTTTATCAAATTTTTCAGCTTGTAAATAGTATTTCAACGCTTCTTCATATTCATCTTTTGCCTTATAACAATGACCTATTTCAGCATTTATTACAGCATCATTTCTACCCCATTTTTAGCTTTATTAAAGTCTTCTATAGCTTCATCACACATACCTAATTTTTCTTTTACACCAACCAAGACGAGTATAGATATATGATATCTTTATCATCATTTTCAGCTTCTACTTCTAAAGCATGATTTAATTTTTCAATTGCCTCTTCATATCTTTCCAAGTTTTTGACAGACAATATCCGAAATTCAGTATTTGTCCAAGCATCATCTTGACCAAGTTCTTCAAGTCTTTCTAAATATTTCAAGGCTTCTTCATATCTATCTGTAATATCAAAGCCAGTATGTCTGACATTATGAATATATCATCTTCAGATAATTCAAGAGCTTTTAAATAATATTCTAAAGGCTGCTTCATTTTTCCAGATTTTTTTATAACATATTGCTATTCTTGTAAAAAGCCAATCGTCATTTCTACCTAAGTCTTCTGCCTTAAAACAATTTTTCAAGTGCTTCTTCAAATTTTTCCTTGTTCTGATAAACTGTATGCTAACTCTGAATATGCCCATTGATTATCTTTTATTTCCAGCTAACTGATTTTTAAGTATTTCTTCAGCCTCTTCATATTTTCCATATCTATTATATGTCCAAGCTAAGAAAGAATCTGTTTCTATTCTTCCTTCTTCATCATGGCATATTTTTAGCTTCAAGAGCATACTCTATAGACTTTTCTGAATTTCGATTTTCATTTTCAAGTTTTGCTAAGTTTCTATATATTGCTATTAAAAAAATCCAAGTATCGTTATCATTAGGATCTAATTCATATAGCTTTCAAGAAACATTTTTCTGCATTAATATAGTCTTCTAAGAAAAATAAGAAAACCCAGCTCTCCAATTCCAAAAAGACTATGTCCTTCTTCGAATTCTATAGTTTTAATATTTCTAAAGCTTTTCATAATTTTCTATATTATTGTAGGCTCTTCCCTAATTCTCCCATTAATTCTGTATTTAATCTTTCTGCTGGCAAAGCTTCTATTAAGTCTATTATTTCTTGATATTTTTCTAAGTCATGTAATCTTTCAATTTCCCTAATAATGTTTCTTTCAAATCCTCACCTCTTAGGTAATATTATAGTTCATCTATCATATCTTCTAATTTGATCTAATTCCTCTTCATATTCATCTATAAATTCGTCAGCAACATTGTCTGCACCTTCTCTTGCAAGTTCTAAATATTTTTCAGCATTTTTCTTATCTTTTAATCCTATATAGCAACGAACAAGTTCACATCTTCTCCATCTGTTAGCATCTCCTTCTTGTTCAGAGATTCTTCTTGATTGTAAAAGAACTTCTATTGCTTCTTTATATTTTTTAAGAGCTGCTAATGCTCTACCTCTATTAAATAGTTGTTGTCCATCTCACTAAGAGCAAAAGCTTTTTGGAAAGTTTTTCAGCTTTTCATAATTCTGCTGCTTCTAACATATAGATATTTCCTAAAAGCTTCAAGAAGAACAGATTTTATCTTCTATTTTTAGCTTGTTCTTCAAAAATACTTTTAATGCTTCTTCTTCTCCTTTTAGTAGTTTTTAGATTGTGGTAAAGGTGAAGATATATCCATCCATCATTTCTTCCTAAATCTTTTTGCTGTATAGAAATATTTAAGTGCTTCTCAGCTTTTTCCTTGTACAGATAAATATCCTAATTCAGAGACAATAAAATCTTTTCATTTACTTTTTCATCACCATTTTCTGCTTCATCTGCTTCAATTAATTTTTAATGATTTTTCTAATCTTTTATAGCTTCTTCCATATCTTTCAAAGTCTTCCTAAACATTGACCCTATTTCAGTGTTAAGCCATTCATCATCTCTACCTAATTTTTCAGCTTCTAATAGATATTTTTAAACCTTGTTCAAAATCTTCAAACTCATTACATGTCCAACCTGCTTCTGAATAAAGCCATATGTCTGCATTAAGAGTATCTTCTTCAGCTTTTCCTCATAAATGATAAATATGTGTCAAGAGCATTTCCTAAATCTCCTAAATACATATAAGAGCTCTACCTAAAAACATTGATTAATTCCATATCCATCTTATCAGCTGGTAGCTTTTTAATTTCTCTTACAATCTTATCATATTCCCCATTTTTGCCCAAAACTATCAATTTTATCCCAAAATTTTTGATCCATAACTTTCACCTCTATTATTATTTTTGTTTATTTATAAAAAGGTAGTATAATTAACCTATACTACCTTTGTAAAAAGATAACACAGGAAATTAAATTTTTGTCAATTGTTCTATTTTTCTTAATTTCAAAATCTAATTCTAGTCTTTTCCCATATCTTAATTTGTTTCTCATACCTTGTACTACATCATCAAAGCTCTGTCAATGCTCCCAAGATATCTTCTGGAGTTGATTCAATAACTTTATTGATTCCTCCATTTTTAATAACTATTCTTCTATCTCCCATAGAGCAAGAATAGGACTGATGTCGCCATTAAAACTCATCTTATTATTTCCAACAAGTAAAATCTACTGCTTTTTCTATCTATACCTGCATTTTCAATTTCATCTATAAGAACTATTGGTGATGTACTTAAAATTGCAGTGTCTGATATCATCAATGCTCTTGATTGTCCTCCACTTAAACTTGTTATTGGAGTATCTATAGTAAATTTTTCTCTGCAAGCTCATTAGCTTGATTAAATATTTTTCTATTACACTTTCTCTATCTAAAAACCAATCTACTTTCAGCATGTAGATCTATGAACTCTCTCTACAGTTAAGTCCATTACAAAGTTCATATTTTTGAGAAAGTTGTGCAACTAATTTTATAACTAGGGAGAAAATCTTTTTAGCATCCATCAGTTCTCCATTTACGAGAACTGTTCTTTTTTGTTGGAGTATCTCCTTGAGCTCCCATTCTATATCTGCAAGTAGTCTACTTTTTCCTGAACCTGTAGATCCCTACTATTGCAACAATTTCTCCTGACTTTATTACTAATTCTTCATAGCCTTCTTTTCACCTGTTATATCCTGAAGTAACGTTATGCTTTCAACTTTCTGTTCTAGTAACTCCAAGTATATCAGAAGGTCAAAGTCCATCTCATCTAATTCATTATTATCTATACTCATTTCCTTTCCTCTCCTTCATTTGTACCTATAGTAATAGAATAAAAATAGTGAGTTACATTAGTAAATAACTAATAGTTTTTATAAGATTACTGCGACGTCCATGTATTGTTGAGAGAGCCGTTTTGTGGAGCTCTCGAGACACTAATATTTCAGCAAATAATCACTATATATACTAAAATTATTAAAATCTACTCAGTAACGAACTATTTTTATTGTTCCTCGAAATTTATTTTTCTGATATTTCCAAGTTGGTATTCGTTTCCTATTCTAGTTTCACCTAAAGCAATATGAACATACTGCTGAAGGTAATGGGAATCTTAATTTTCTTTCCAACACTGTATCTATTTCTGCATTTTTATCATTATTAAAGAACCAAATTCATAAGTTCCTTGTCCTGTTAAACCATTTTATATGGATAATAGCTGCCTTAGGGTTTACAGTTTGCACTCTTGACTCAAAAACTTCTCTTTCTGCTTGAGAAACTATATCTCCCTTTGTAATAACAACTATATCTGCTAATTTAAGCATAGGTCTATATATAGGGAGTATTTATTCCATAGGGTTATCTATTACACACACTGCTTTAATATCTTTTAAATAAAGGCGAACATCTATTACATAGTCCAGCACTTTCTGTGATTAATAAGTCCACACCATTGAGCTTGTCCCCATTGCACAACTTCTTCTATGTTACTTGCAAAAAGTGGTCTGGACAAACTGAACCTGATAATCCTTTTTACAAGTATTCCTGCTTTTTCATATAAAACATCATCATCTGTGTAAAGACAGTCAAACTTAACTATACCAACTTTAATATTTTGTGCCTTTAAACTTTCTATTGTTTTTGATAATAAGTGAAGTCTTTCCTGAGTGAAGGTGGTCCTGATACTGTTATAAGTTTCATTATTCAGCTGCTCCTTCCTTAAATGTTTCTTCACATTTTTTAATTAATTCTCCCATATCATTTGAGTAGATAAAGTCCCAACCAACCCAAAGCATAGGTCTACCGTTTACAGGATTTTTACTTCTGGGTGTACACTTGGGAGATAATCCTTGATTAGCTAGAGTATCTCCAACTGCTTTTCCACTCATAAACTTTAATAACTTTTTCTAATTCTTTTTGCCTTTGAAGCCTTAGTCAACATAAATATTGGAGATATGATTGCTCCTTCTTTTTAGTCATAACTTCTTTTTGGTCTTTTTCTGGTACCATTTTAGAGAAAAGTAAGGCATTATTGTTACAACTGGCTCTTTTAGCTTCAACCATTTGTGCAGGGTGTAGTTAGAAAGTAAAGAATGTCCTAAACTTTTACACCTTCAAAACCATATAGTTTATAGATATGAATTCAGATTGAGTTGAATAAGTCAAAGTCTGCTATAGGTAATGAAACAGATTTTTTGCAAATTCAGGCTTTTAATAAATCTCCCAAGATCTAGGAACTTCTCTACCGTTTAGAGCTGCCTTATTAACTATAAATATAGCTGGTACAACTCTATCATTGAGTAATCTCCATGGGGATCTTTTTAAGTGAATATTTTTCATTATCAAAATCTGTATTGTATTTTTCAATACCTGTCATATCTTTTAAATATACCTTGTTCTTTGAATTTTCCCATTAAATCTTTATCAAAGAATAAGTCGAAACCAGCTAGAGATGAAACATATCTGCTAATTTATCTATATCATTTTTATCTATTACTTCATCTTTTTATCAACCAAGTCCTGAGTAAGCAGCTTTTCAATTCATATTTAACTTTTATATCTTTGTTATCTCTAAAGTATTTTTCAAAAACCTTCTAATAAAGGAATTCTAACTGGACAAGGTAAAAGTCCCATAAGTGAGCTTCTTTAACTCCTTCATCTTCTCTTTCAACAGAAGCTATTGCTTGTTGTAACATTGGGAATAAAAAGCATCCACATCTTCTTTTTAATCATCATTGCTTTTTCCAAAGTGATTCCTTGTTCTTCTAACTTTTGTAAAACTGCAGGATTATCTAATCCTTTGAATCCAATATTTGTAAAAACAGGAATTGTTTTCTGGGTATTTTTCCACTATTGATTTTATTGACATTGATTTTACTAATATACATATTATACTCTCCTTTTATATATAAACTCTTCTTAATGTTCTTTATTATTTTTAGTAAATTATACTCTCTTTTGTAAACTATTTTCTGTAACATTTTAGTTTACAAAATATAAAATAAGAATCAACTACTTTTTCACAAAAAGTCAATTCTTATTATAAATTTATTTAATTTAAAATTGTATTTAAAGAAAGTATTCCTTTTTCTATTTCTTAATTTTTTTCTTTTTAGATAATCATTTTAAAACTCCTCTTTGAGTAACTAGAATCTCTAGCTGAGTCTAAATATTTTGTGCATTTTCTTTTGTCACCTATTCCAATATAGCAATAAAGCAGTTCAAAAATCTTCTCCATCTACACATCATTCCTATCTAATGATATCTGTCTTGATTCTAAAAAGAACTTCTATAACTTCTTCATATCTTTCTAAGTTTCTTAAACATCTTCCCATACAATATAGATACCAACCATAGTTAGCTAGTTCATAAGCTTTTTAAATAAATCTAAAGGCTTCCTCATATCTTCCTGTACATCAATAAATTACTCCTTTTACTTCCAAAAACCAAGCATCATTTCTTTCTAATTCTATAGCTCTGTCCAGAATATTCTAGTGCTTCTTCAACTTTTTAGGATTATAACCTAGTGATATCCTATTTGTGAATGTGCTTTTTCTTTAAAATTTAATTTTGTATTCAAGAGCTTTTCGTAATCCCTAGTTGATGATAACACCAAATAAGTAAACTATAAATATAGACTATCTCTTTTTCATTTCTTTATCTTCTACTTCTAATGTGTGATTTAATCTTTTGAATTACCTCTTCATATTTTTCTTGTTTAAATAGACAATAAACTAACTCAAAAAGTCTCTCTTCATCTTTTTGAGTTTCTGCTAAGAATAGACTTAAGTATTTCCTCAGCTTCTGCATATTTCATATATCTATTATATAGAGAGCTGAAAAATCTGTTTCTACTCTTCCTTCTTCATCATAGGCATATTTTGCTTTCAAGAGCATATTCTATAGCCTTTTCTAATTTTCCATTTCCTTTCAAGTTTTTGATAAAGGCTGTATATGTTTCCTATTAAAAAGTCACAAAGCAAAAGTCACGAGCATACTCATCATCTGGCTCTAACTCATATGCCTTTAAAAATACTTTTCTGCTAATATAATCTTGAAAAAGAGATAACCTACTCTCCAATTCCAAAGTGCATTATCTCCTTCATTCATTTTCTATACTTTTTAATATTTTTAAGCCTTTTTCATAATTTTCTATATTATTGTAAGCTTTTCCTAATTCTCCTATTAATTCTGTATCTAATTGTTCAGTTGGCAGCTTCAATTAAGTCTATTATTTTCTTTGGTATTTCCATAATTCATCTAACCTTTCAATTTTTCTAATAATTCTTTTTCAAAAATCTTTACCTCTTATACTTTTTATATATAAATTTAGTTTAATTTAAAAACTTATCTAAAGAAAGTATTCCTTTTTCTATTTCTTCTATTTTTCTTTATAATAGTCATTTAGAATTCCACGTTCAATAATAGCATCTCTAGCTGAATCTAAATATTTTGTGCATTTCTTTATCACCAATTCCAACATAGCAATGTGCAAGTTCAAAATCTTCTCCATCTACTATATCTTCTTCATCTAATGATATCTGTCTTGATTCTAAAAATGAATTTTATAGCCTCTTCATATCTTTTCCTAAGCCTCTTAAGCATCTACCCATAGAATATAGAGTACCAACCATTATTATCTCTAGCATAAGCTTTTTAAATGATTCTAAAGCTTCTTCATATCTTTTAAAGTCTAATAATATTATTCCTTTCACTTCAAAAATCCAAGCATCATCTCTTCCCTCAATTCTATAGCTTTTTCAAAATGTTTCAAGAGCTTCTTCAGATTTTTCAAGATCATAACCTAATTGATATCCAATTTGAATGTATCCACTCATCATCTCTTCCTAAATCTTTTTGCTATATTTAGATATTTAAGTAGCTTCTTCTGGTTTGTGGTTCTTCTAATTTTTCCATAAATCCAAGCTAATTCAGAATTTATAAAGATTTTTGGCTAATATTATCTTCATCAACCATAGTCAAAGATTTTTCAACTCTTTTCAATTGCTTCTTTTAGCATTTTCCACTTCTACCCTAAGTTTACAGCTATTTCAGTATTAAGTCCTTCATCATTTCTTCCTAATTCTTGAGCTCTTAATAAAAATGGAAGTGCATCTTCATATTTACCCATATAATTATAAAAAGCCAGCAAGTTCTGATAATGCATTCACTTCATCTTTATCCAATTCATAAGATATTAATGCATATTCAAGGCTTTTTCATAATCTTCTAAATTTTTCATAACAAATTGCTATTTCAAAATTTATCCAAGCATCATTTCTTCCTTCTTCTTGAGATTTAATATGGTATCCAAGAGCTTTTCATAATCTCCTAATAGACGATAGCACCAACTAAGTTGACTAGGCAAAAGCTAAATCTCTTTTCTTCATCTAAACTTAAAGCATACTCTAATTTTCTATAGCTTCTTGAAATCTATTTGAATTTTACTAAACAAGCTCCATATTGTATATTTATCCAAGCATCATTTCTTCCAAGTTTTACTGCTCTTTCTATATATTTTAGACCTTCCTATATTCTCCTAAAATACTATATCCCAAGCTATTTCTGATACAGATCAAGATCATTTTTATCATATTTTTCAGCTAACAAATAGAATTCAAAGCTTTTAAATCAGATTTTTCTTGTAACAATATCCGATTTCATCATTTATCAAGCACTATCTCTACCATTTCTTTAGATTGAATATAATGTTCAGAGTGCCTTATCATAATCCTCTAATTGACGGTAACTCAACCAAGTAGCTGTGAATATGTGCTATATCTTTTTCCTCATCTTCCACTTCTAAAGCACGATTTAATCTTTCAATTGCCTCTTCATATCTGCCTAGTTTTGATAGACAGTACCAAACTCAGTATTTGTCCAAGCATCATCTTGACCAAGTTTTTCAAGTCTTTCTAAATATTTTAATCCTTCTTCAGTATCTAGCTGTAGTATCATAGAGCCAAGCTGAGATCGATGAAAGTATATCTCTATCTTCTGCATCTAGTTCAGTACTTTTAAAAAACAATATTTTCAAAAGCCTCTTCTTTTTCATTCAAATACTTATAACATATTTACCATTTTTATAGATCCAAATTTCTTTTTTATTTAATTTCTAGCCATATATATTCTATAGCTTCATATCTTTCTTGTCCAGCTAGACAATAGCCTAACTCAGCACTATGCATCATCATCTTTATTTCTACCTAAAAATATTTCTAATTGATTTCTTCAGCCTTTGTGTATTCCATATGTCTATCATACATCCAAGCTAGAAATGAATTGGTTCTCAGTTCAGTTTCTTCATTGAAAGCATATTTTAGCTTCAAGAGCATATTCTATAGCTTTTTCAGAATTACTATTTTTCATCTTCAATTCTTGATAAGCTTGTATATATTCCTATTGAAAAATAATAGGTATCTTCGTCATTAGGATCTAATTTATATGCTTTTGAAACATTTTTCTGCATTGACAAAATCTTCTAAGAAAAATAAGAATAGCCTGCTCTGCGATTCCATTGAAAACTATTTCCTTCCTCAAATTCTATAGTTTTTAATATCTCTAAAAAGCTTTCATAATTTTCTATATTGTTGTAGCACTAGCTAATTTCCCTATTAATTCGTATTTAATCTTTCTGCTGGCAAAGCTTCTATTAAGTCTATTATTTCTTGATATTTTTCTAAGTCATCTTAATCTTTCAATTTCTTCTAATAATGTTTCTTTCAAATCTTCACTCCTTAGTTTTGTGTTATAGTTCATCTATCATATCTTCTAATCTATCTAATTCTTCTTCATATTTTTTCCCTTATACTCCATATAAGTTTCCTAATTCAGAACAAATGAAAAGCTTTTCATCAACCCTATCATGACCATTTTTCTTCTTCATCTGCTTCAATTAATTTTTAATGATTTTTCTAATCTTTTTATAGCTCTTCATATCTTTCAAGTCTTCTAAACATTGACCTGTTTCAGTGTTAAGCCATTCATCATCTCTACTAATTTTTCAGCTTTCAATAGATATTTTAAACCTTGTTCATAATCTTCAGACTCATTACATGTCCAACCTGCTTCTGAATAAAAGCCATATATCTGTATTAAGGTATCTTCTTTGGCTTTTCCTAAAAATAACAAATATGTGTTAAGACATTTTTAAAATCTCCTGAATATCATAAGCTCTGCCTAAAACATAAATTAATCCCTTATCTATCTTATCAGCTGGTAGATTTTTAATTTCTCTTATAACCTTATCATATTCTCCATCTTCTTCAGAAATATCCATTTTATCCCAAAATTCTGGTATCTCTTTAATTTCACTTATGATCTTATCATATTCTCTATTTTTGTCTGAAACTATCTATTTTATCCCAAAATTTTTGATCCATAATTTTTCACCTCTTAGGTAATATTATAGTTCATCTATCATATCTTCTAATTGATCTAATTCCTCTTCATATTCATCTATAAAATCGTCAGCAACATTGTCTGCACCTTCTCTTGCAAGTTCTAAATACTTTTTCAGCATTTTTCTTATCTTTTAATGCTATATAGCAACGAACAAGTTCCACATCTTCTCCATCTGTTACATCTCCTTCTTGTTCAGAGATTCTTCTTGATTGTAAAAGAACTTCTATTGCTTCTTCATATTTTTTAGAGCTGCTAATGCTCTACCTCTATTAAATAGTTGTTGTCCATCTCCACTAAGAGCAAAAGCTTTTTGGAAAGTTTTTCAGCTTTTTCGTAATTTGCTGGTTCTAACATATAAATATTTCCTAAAAGCCTCCAAGAAGAACAGGATTTTTATCTTCTATTTTAGCTTGTTCTTCAAAAATACTTTAATGCTTCTTCTGCTCCTTTAGTAGTTTTTAGATTGTGATAAAGGTGAAGATATATCCAGTCATCATTTCTTTCTAAATCTTTTTGCTATATAGAAATATTTAAGTGCTTCTTCACTTTTTCCTTGTACATGCTTAAATATCCTAATTCAGAGACGACGAAAAATCTTTTTCATTTACTTTTTCATCACCATTTTTCTGTTTCATCTGCTTTCAATTAATTTTAATGATTTTTTCTAATCTTTTTATAGCTTCTTCATATCTTTCAAGTCTTCCTAAACATTGACCTATTTCGGTGTTAAGCCATTCATCATCTCTACCCTAATTTTTCAGCTTCCAATAGATATTTTTAAACCTTGTTCAAAATCTTCAAACTCATTGCATGTCCAACCTGCTTCTGAATAAAAAGCCATATGTCTGCATTAAGGTATCTTCTTCAGCTTTTTCCTATAAATGATAAATATGTATCAAGAGCATTTCCTAAATCTCCTAAATACATATAGGCTCTACCTAAAACATTGATTAATTCCATATCCATCTTATCAGCTGGTAGCTTTTTAATTTCTCTTACAATCTTATCATATTCCCATTTTGCCTAAAACTATCAATTTTATCCCAAAATTTTTGATCCATAACTTTCACCTCTATTATTATTTTTGTTTATTTTTATTTATAAAAGGTAGTATAATTAACCTATACTACCTTTGTAAAAGATAACTATACCAATTAAATTTTGTCAATTATTTCTATTTTTCTTAATTTCAAAAATCTAATTCTAGTCTTTTTCCCCGTATCTTAATTTGTTTCTCATACCTTGAACTACATCATCAAGCTCTGTCAATGCTCCCAAGATATCTGTTGTAGACTCAATAACTTTATTAATTCCACCATTTTTAATAACTATTCTTCTATCTCCCATAAGAGCAAGAATAGGATCATGTTGATGCCATTAAAAACTATCTTATTATTTCCAACAAGTAAATCTAAGGCTTTTTCTATCTATACCTGCATTTTCAATTTCATCTATAAGGACTATTGGTGATGTACTTAAAGTGCTGTATCTGATATCATCAATGCTCTTGATTGCCCTCCACTTAAACTTGTTATTGGAGTATCTATAGTAAATTTTTTCTCCTGCAAGCTCATTAGCTTGATTAAATATTTTTCTATTACACTTTCTCTATCTAAAAACTAATCTACTTTCCATATCTTGAATCTATGAATTCTCTTACAGTTAAGTCCATTACAAAGTTCATATTTTGAGAAAGTTGTGCAACTAATTTATAACTAGGAGAAAATCTAGCATCCATCAGTTCTCCATTTACAAGAACTGTTCTCTTTGTGAGTGTCTCCTTGAGCTCCCATTCTATATCTGCAAGTAGTCTACTTTTTCCTGAACCTGTAGGTCCCTACTATTGCAACAATTTCTCCTGACTTTATTACTAATTCTTCATAGCCTTCTTTTTCACCTTTTTGTTATATCCTGGAAGTAACGTTAGCTTTCAACTTTCTGTCCAGTAACTCCAAGTATATCAAGAAGGTCGAAGTCCATCATCTAATTCATTATTATCTGTACTCATTTCCCTCCTTCATCTGTACCTATTATTCCTCGAAATTTATTTTTCCTGATATTTCCAAGTTGGTATTCGTTTCTATTCTAGTTTCCCCTAAGCAATATGAGGCATACTGCTGATGGTAATGGGAATCTTAATTTTCTTTTCAACACTGTATCTATTTCTTCATTGTTATCCATTATTAAAGAACCAAATTCATAGTTCCTTGTCCTGTTAAACCATTTTATATGGATAATAGCTGCCTTAGGGTTTTACAGTTTGCACTCTTGAGCAAAAAGACTTCTCTTTCTGCTTGAGAAACTATATCTCCTTTGTAATAACAACTATATCTGCTAATTTAAGCATAGGTCCATATAGGAGTGTATTCCACTTAGGTTATCTATTACACACACTGCTTTAATATCTTTTTAAATAAGGCGAACATCTATTACATAATCCAGCACTTTCTGTGATTAATAAGTCCACACCATTAGCTTGTCCCCCATTGCACAACTTCTTCTATATTACTTGCAAAAAGTGGTCTGGACAAACGAGACCTGATAATCCTTTTTACAAGTATTCCTGCTTTTTCATATAAAACATCATCATCTGTATAAAGACAGTCCACTTTTACTATACCAACTTTAATATTTTGTGCCTTTAAACTTTCTATTGTTTTGATAATAAGTGAAGTCTTTCCTGATGAAGGTGAGTCGCGAAATACTGTTATAAGTTTCATTATTCAGCTGCTCCTTCCTTAAATGTTTCTTCACATTTCTTAATTAATTCTCCCATATCATTTGAGTAGATAAGTCCCAACCAACCCAAAGCATGGGTCTACCATTTACAGTTTTTACTTCTGGGTGTACACTGGAGAAATAGTCCTTGATTAGCTAGAGTATCTCCAACTGCTTTTCCCTCATAAATTTAATAACTTTTTCTAATTCTTTTTGCCTTTGAAGCCTTAGTCAACATAAATATTGGAGATATGAGTTGCTCCTTCTTTTTGGTCATATAACTTCTTTTGGTGCTACTCTAGTACCATCTTAGAGAGAAATAAAAGGCATTATTAGTTTACAACTGGCTCTTTTGCTTCAACCATTTGTGCAGGGTGTAAGTTGAAAGTAAAAGTGTCCTAAACTTTTTACACCTTCAAAACCATATAATTTATAGATATGAATTAAGATTGAATTGAATAAGTCAAAAGTCTGCTATAGGTAATGAAACAGATTTTTGCAAATTCAGGTTTCAATAAATCTGCCCAAGATCTAGGGAACTTCTCTACCATTTAGAGCTGCCTATAACTATGAATATAGCTGGTACAACTCCTATCATGAGTAATCTCCATGAGGGATCTTTTAAATGAATATTTTTCATTATCAAAATCTGTATTGTATTTTTTCAATACATGTCATATCTTTAAATATACCTTGTTCTTTGAATTTACCCATTAAATCTTTATCAAAGAATAGAGTCAAAACCAGCTGAAATAAACATATCTGCTAATTTGTCTATATCATTTTTATCTATTACTTCATCTTTTATCCAACCAAGTCCTGAGTGAGCTGCTTTCAATTCATATTTAACTTTTATATCTTTGTGTCTGCTAAATATTTTTCAAAACCTTCTAATAAAAGGGATTCTAACTGGACAAGGTAAAAGTCCCATAAGTGATGCTTCTTTCAACTCCTTCATCTTCTCTTTCAACAGAAGCTATTGCTTGTTGTAACATTGGGATAAAGCATCTACATCTTCTAATCATCATTGCTTTTCTCAAAGTGATTCCTTGTTCTTCTAATGCTAAAAACTGCAGGATTATCTAATCCTTCGAAATCCAATATTTGTAAAAACAGGAATTGTTTCTGGATATTTTCCACTATTGATTTTTATTGACATTGATTTTACTAATATAGCATATTAACCTCTCCTATATATATAAACTCTTCTTTATGTTCTTTATTATTTTTAGTAAATTATACTCTTTTTGTAAACTATTTTTCTGTAACATTTTGTTACAAAATATATATAGGTAGCTGTTACAAAATTTTAATTTTGTAGCAACCTCTTATTTAAAAATTATTAGATGAAAAGTATATCTAGAAAAGATATTCCTTTTTCTATTTCGTCAATTTTTCTTTTAAAATAATCATTTAGAATTCCGCGTTCAATAATAGCATCTCTTGCTGAATCTAAATATTTTTGTGCATTTTTCTTTATCACCTATTCCTATATAGCAATAAGGTTCAAAATCTTCTCCGTCTACACGTCTTCTTCATCTATATGATATCTGTCTTGATTCTATTTTCATAGCTTCTTCATATGCTTTCTAAGTATCTTAGCATCTACCCATAGCAATAGATACCAACCATTATTATCTTTATCATAAGCTGATTTGGTCTAAGGCTTCTTCATATCTTTTCTAAATCTAGTAGATTATTCCTTTTTCATTTCCAAAATCCAAGCGTCATCTCTTCCCTAATTCTATAGCTTTTCAAAAATGTTCCAAAGGCTGCTTCAGACTGAATTTTCAGGATTATAACCTGTGATATCCAATTTGTGTGGTCGTATCCACTCTTCTTCTTCCTGGTTCTTTTTGTAGTATTTAGATATTTAAGTGCTTCTTCTGTGTGTGGGTCTTCCTAATAACCTTCCATAAAGCCAGCTAATTCAGAATTTATATGGCTGAGTGATTATCTTTACATCAACCATAGTCGAAGACTTTTTCAATCTTTCAATTCCTTCGTAATCTTTCCCACTTCTACCTGAAAGCCGCAGCTATTTCAGTATCGCCATTCGTCATCTCTTCCTAATTCTTGCTCTCCAATAAAAGTGGAAGTGCATCTTTATCACTGCTCTTTACATTATAAATCCAACCAACTGATAATGAACGTATGTGTCCTCTATCTAAATCATAAGCTATTAATGCATGTTACAAAAGGCTTTTCGCATAGTTATCCTAAATTTTCATAGCACATTGCTATTTCAACATTTACGTCGACATCATTTGCACCATTCTTCTTTGATTTATCCTATATACATTCAAGGCTTTTCATAATCTCTATTAGACGATAGCTGCAACCAAGTTGATTATAGAATAGCTTAAGTCTTTTCTTCCATCTTTTTAAACTCAGAAACATATTCCACGACTTTTCAATGGCTTCTTCATCCTAAACCTGCTAAAGCAAACTCCATATTCTACATTTCATCCAGGCATCCTTTCTTCCAAGTTTTATTGCTGCATATTTGAAACCCTTCTTTGCCTTGGTCTAAGTTGTCACGAGACCAAGCTATATCTGACATAATATAAAAGAGATCTTTTATCAAATTTTTCGGCTTCGAAATTACATTCTAATGCCTTTTTATTTCATTTTTGAGTCTGCGTATCCTAACTCTTGTTTCATCCAAGCATCAACTCCCCATAGCCTTGGCAAAAGCTTCTGAGCTTCATCATACTCTTCTGAATTTTCTTTTTACAAAGTCCTAGTTTGGCTATAGATATGTCCTGTGTCTTTTCTTCGTCTTCTATTTCTACAGCAGCGGTTGTCCTCTCACCAGCCTAACCTCATATCTTCAAGTCTTGACACAATCCAAATTCTATGTTTGTCCAAACATCATCTTCCACCAAGCTCATCTAGATCTTTCTGAAATGTTCAATGCCTGCTTCATGTTTCCAAAACATGTCATAAATCCAAGCTATATACTGCTATAGAATACTTATCTTCTTCACGTCTAGTTCGTGAGCTTTTAAATAATATTTTTAAAAGCTTCTTCTGTTATCCAAATTCTTATAGCATATTCCTATTTGTCTATAGGTCCAAACATCTTCTTTATTTATCTACAGCTAAAAGATATTCTAATGCCTCTTCATATTTTTCCTTGTTCGACAAGACAATAACTAACTCGGCAAAGTATCAGTCATCTTCTTTATTTATAGCTAATAGATTTCTAAGTATCTCTTCAGCCTCTCCTCATATTTCCATATCTATCATATCTTGATGCTCAGAAATGAATCTGCTTCTATTCTTCCTCTTCATCATAGACATATTTTTGGCTTCAGAGCATATTCTATAGCTTTTTCTGAATTTCCATTTCTGCCTTCAAGTTTGTGATAAACTTGTATATGTTCTTTTAAAAATCACAAGTAGCATCGTCGCTAGATCTAATTCATATGCTTTCAAAAACATTTTTCTGCATTGGTATAGTCCTCTAAGAAAAATAAGAATATCAGCTCTCAATTCCAAAAGAAAACTATCTCCTTCTTCAGAATTCTATAGTTTTTAATAGCTCTAAACCTTTTCATAATTTTCAACATTATTGTAGGCTCTTGCTAGTTGCCCTATTAAGCCTGTATTTAATTGTTCAGCTGGTAAAGCTTCTATTAAGTCTATTATTTCTTGATATTTTTCTAAAGTCATCGTAATTTTTCAATTTTTCTAATATTTCTTGCTTAATCTTCACCCTCTTATATTGTATCCATTATTACGCTTTTTATTAAATGTGTTAGAGACACTCGTGGCTCTGGCACTCGTTAGGGGTGTTGGTCGTGGTAGTTCACATAATAAATGTTACATAATCTAAAAATAAAAATCAACAGGAGCTGTTGCAAAATTAAAATTTCAAACCTAGTAGAAATTTACTCAGTAACAATTATACTTTTGTTATGGTATTTGCAATCAATCCTATTAAGGAAATTCAGTTAGTTAAAAGTGTGTCTAGAGAAGAGATTCCTTTTTCTATTTTTCAATTTTCTTCTTTTAAAATAGTCATTTTAGAATTCACGTTCAATAATAGCATCTCTTGCTGAATCTAAATATTTTTAGTGCATTCTCTTTATCACTGTCCAATATAGCAATAAGCAAGTTCGAAAATCTTCTCCATCTACCCATCTTCTTTCATCTAATGATATCTGTCTTGATTTTAAAAGAATTTTCTCAGCTTCTTCATATCTTTCTAAGCCTCTTTCATATACATCTACCCATAGAATATAGATACCAACCATTATTATCTTTGTGCATAGCTTTTTGAATGATTCTAAAGGCTTCTTCATCTTTTAAGTTTAGTATATTATTCCTCTGATTCAAAAATCAAGCATCTTCTCTTCCTAATTCTATAGTTTTTCAAAATGTTCAAGTATCTTCTCAGATTTTTCAGGATTATAACCTGATTGATATCCAATTTGTGAATGTATGCAGCACTTCTCTTCCTAGTTCTTTTGCTACATTTGGATATTTAAAGTGCTTGCTTTGTTTGTGGTTCTTCTAAGCTTCCATAAAGTATTAATTCAGAATTTATGAAAAATTCTTTGATTTATTTCATTTTCATTAACCATAGTCAAAGTTTTTCAATTTTCGCTGCTTCTTTACATTTTCACTTCTACCAGCTCACGGCTATTTTCAGTATTAAGCCATCGTCATCTCTTCCTAATTCTTTTGCTCTCAACTAAAAATGTAAGTGCATCTTCATATCTTCTAATGATTCGTAAATGATACCAATTTTTCTGCGATAATACATTCGCTTCATCTTGTATCAATTCATAAAGATATTAATGCATATTTCAGAGAGCTTTCATAGTCATCCTAGATTTTCATAACATGTTGCTATTTTTACAAAATTTGTCAACATCATTTCTTTCCTTCTTCTTTGAGATTGAATAAAGGTATCCAAACTTTCCTCATCTCCTAATCTCTGAACTAGCACCTTTGATAACTGCCAACCATAGGTGACTATAGAGCAAAAGCTAAATCTTGTTTGTTGGTCGACGGACTGTGTTGATTGTTGGTTGATGCCAGCGTTTGCCACCACCACCACCTGCTGCACTGTTTTGCACTGCTGCTGCTGCTGCCGCAT
>BNJV01003111.1_pt1 | contig 45470 bp, 45 predicted proteins | sample 8540591 | NCBI WGS metagenome assembly BNJV01 (sample SAMD00202457, study PRJDB9452) | human saliva metagenome | host: Homo sapiens
GAGAAGGAAGCAGGATAAAAAACATACTAAGATTAGTAGTGAAGAAATCTCCGACGGGAGAGAGTACTCACTACTTTTTCTTTATATTAAAGCAGAAGTATCTTGTTATGTCGTAGCTTCTTTTGGCGCTAGACGCCGAGTATTGAAAATGGAATCACCAAAATAAGGAATCATTCAAGACAAAGAGGAAAACATAATGCGGACAGTTTTTGGAATTGATGTGAGTAAAGCAAGCTCAGAAGTCGCTATTCTTGTGAATGGTGAAAGGGTTCATGGCTATACTATGCCTAATGACATTATCGGATTTTCTCGTCTACTGGAGGATCTAAAGACCGTGAGCAATCCCGAAATTATTTTCGAAGCTACTGGTGTATACTCTCGCCGACTTCAGGCCTTTCTAGAAGAAAACAGCTATGACTATACACGTCTTAATCCTTTGGAAGCTAAGAAGCAACTTGATGGATTACGAGTCCGAAAAACCGATAAGATTGATGCAGAGAAACTTGCTTCGTCACAATTTGTTCTAAACCGTAAGCCAACTTATGTTCAAGAAGAAGTCTATCAAAACTTGCATGATCTTAGCCGATTCTACCAAAATCTGACAGAGGATATCGTAAGGACGAAGAATAGGCTGCACAAAGTTCTTCAAGTCGCCTTCCCAGAAATCGAGAATCTACTATCTACTCCTACAGGTGAGCAATATTGGAATCTCGTGTCCATCTTCCCAACCAAGCATTGGGTGCTGGAACTATCAGAAGTTGAGTTGAAAGAAGCTATTCGCAACTCAACCTCTAAACGCATTTCAGAGAACAGAGTAGGTAACTTGACTGAGAAATTAGTTGGATTGGCGAGGCAATCTTATGCTGGCATTTCAAAAGCCTCTCCTATGATAAAAGAGGTTAAGTATGATGCACAGGAGAGTATAAGGTTGACAAACAGTCGGGAACAAGTTTTACAACAGTTGATAGCGTTAGCTGAACCTCTACCTGAATATGAGATTCTTCTCTCTATTCCTGGTATCGCAGAAACAACGGCTACAAGCATTATTGGCGAATTAGGAGATATTCGTCATTTTAAGTCTGTTAATCAACTCAACGCTTTTATCGGTATTGATCTCAAACACTATGAATCGGGAGATTTTCTAGGTCAAGAGCATATCACTAAGCGTGGGGATCCTTATGCAAGAAAAATTCTGTACAAATGTATTCACGATATCGCTTCAGCTAGCCATACTAATCCTTGCCATATCGCAGATTTCAATGAGAAACGAAAAAGACAATCGCAGATAACTTCAACTAAGCCACATACGATTGCCTCTATACATCGTCTCATTAGGATAATGTATTATCTTATAATGCATAATAAACTTTACAACTATACTTTATTTCAAAGTCATTAAAGTCGTCTAAGCCTTATAATTCCAACACCTTGTTTCAAAAAATGCCAGATAAGGTGTCATTTTTCTATGCTCAAATATCAGAAAAATGGCTCGAACTATCCCTCAAAAAATTCTCTTCATACATTTTCAAGAATAATGGTGAGTCGGAAACCGTATTATACTTGACAAATGGTAGAAAAAGAAGTAAAAAATGAACTGAACCCCAAAAGTTGGATCTTTTCTGTCTAACTTTTGGGGTTCAATTCATTTACAGGCTTTTCTGATAATTATCTGATTTTTTCCAACATACTTTCAATGTGTTGGATGGATTTTTCGCGTCCAAGTAAATAGATGGTATCTGGCAATTCAGGACCATGCATTTCACCTGAAACGGCAATACGGATTGGCATAAAGAGATTCTTCCCTTTGATCCCAGTTTCTTTTTGAACCGCTTTGATTTGTGGGAAGATATTTTCTGCCACAAACTCATCGTCTGACATGGCTTCGAGTTTCGCTTTGAAGGCTTCAAGTACAGTCGGAACCGTTTCACCAGCCATGACTTCTTTTTCTGCATCTGTCAACTCTGGGAAGTCTGAGAAGAAAAGGTCTGTCAATGGAACGATTTCGTCCACCGACTTCATTTGTGGCTTGTAGAGTTCTACAAACTTCTCAGCCTTGTCTGTCAAACGACCTGCTTCTTCGAGGAATGGCTTGGCCATTTCAAAGATAGTCGCAAGATCCGCATTCTTGATATACTCATTGCTCATCCAGTCCATTTTCTTCTGGTCGAAAGCAGCTGGAGACTTGCTGAGACGATGTTCATCAAAGAGCTTGATGAGTTCTTCGCGAGAGAAGATTTCGTCTTCCCCACCAGGGTTCCAACCAAGCAAAGCGATAAAGTTAAAGACTGCTTCTGGAAGGTAGCCCTTCTTACGGTAATCTTCGATAAATTGAAGGGTGTTGGTGTCCCGTTTAGACAACTTCTTACCAGTTTCAGAATTGATGATCAAAGTCATGTGACCAAACTCAGGTGCTTCCCATCCAAGCGCTTCATAAACCATGAGCTGTTTTGGTGTGTTGGCAATGTGGTCATCTCCACGGATAACGTGAGAGATTTGCATATCGTGGTCATCAATGACAACGGCAAAGTTGTAAGTTGGGTAGCCATCTTTCTTCTGGATGACCCAATCCCCACCGATATTGCCACCTTCAAACTCGATATCGCCTTTGACCATATCATGCCATTTATAGATACCTGACTCATTCACTGCCAAACGAACAGTTGGGATGATGCCTGCTGCTTCACGTTCTGCGATATAAGCTGCTTTTTCTTCTTCGCTCATACCAAGGTATTCGTTGATGTAGCGAGGTGTTTCGCCAGCTGCTTCTTGGCGTTCGCGCTCAGCCGCCAACTCTTCTTCTGTAACGTAAGATTTATAGGCTTTTCCTTCCGCCAAGAGTTGGTCAATGTATGTTTGATAGAGTTCCAAACGTTCAGACTGGCGGTAGTTTTCATGCGTCTCTGGACTTTCATCCCAGTCCATGCCCAACCAACGAAGGTTCTCAAGCTGTGAACGTTCTCCGTCTTCGACGTGGCGCTTGCGGTCCGTATCCTCGATACGGATGATAAAGGTTCCACCATGGTGGCGTGCATACAAGTAGTTAAACAATGCTGTACGAGCATTTCCGATGTGTAGTAGCCCTGTTGGACTTGGTGCATAACGCACACGAATATCTTTTGCCATATTTCTCTCCTCTTATCTTGTTCGCTATTTCTAGCTCATTTTTCAATCGTTCCTATTATACCACAAAGAAAGCAGGACTGAAATGAATAAGTGACCTTTCTAGCCTTTCTTGCTATATATATGAAAAAAGCCAGAACAAATGCTCTGACTTATATTCAATCTATTGGTATCTTATTTTAAACGTTCTTCTAATTCAAAGTCGATTGGTAGGGTTTGTAAAAAGTTCTCCAACTCACGTTCCCAGTAGAACCATTCGTGCTTGCCCGGGCTGTTGGTATAGGTGACATCCAAACCTAACTTTTCTAGTTCCTTGACTTCAAAATTATTGGCCTCATAGAGGAAATCCTGCTCCCCACACCAGATCCAGAGCTTGGTCTTCTTATCTGAAAACTTCTTGGCAGCAGTCTCTAGCGAATAGGGACTGGTCGTCCAATCCTCAATCTCTCCAAAGATCCCCTTCCAAAAAGCTGGTTGTTCCAAGTCATTGTTTTCAAAGTCCCGATCGTGGAAACTTAGAGCACCGGAAAAACTAGCCGCATGGGAGAAACGATTTGTCTTGAGAGCCAAGAGCATCGATCCATAGCCGCCCATGGATAGGCCAGCAATAAAGGTCTTCTCCCGTTTCTTGGTCATATTAGGGAAGAAGCGAGAAAGAGTCTCTGGCAATTCCTCTGCAATGGCCGTGTAGTAGTTGTAGCCATACTGGGTATCTGTGTAAAAGCCATTATTGGTATTGGGGAGGACCACGATTAGATTGGTATTGCGCAAAATGCGTTCCACATTAGTCCGCTTCAACCAGGAATGGTGGTTGCCATTCATCCCGTGTAAGAGATAAAGGACTGGGATATCCGTATCCGCTGGATCTTCCACGCGCGATGCATCAGGATAAAGGACGGACACGCCCCACTCCATCTTCAAGGCTTCTGAATAATACTCAATCTGCATAACTGCCATTTGATTTCCTCTTTCTACTGTTAAACACTCGGCAAGCCTCTGGCTGCCAAGCGTTTCCATTTCTTCTATTATTTCACTTCCATCACGACTGGTAGGATGGCTGGACGGCGTTTGGTTTGTTCAAATAAGAACTTAGACAAGTTGTCACGCACCAAACCTTTCAATTCCCCCCAGTCAAAGCTGTCTTGTGCCAAATAGTCTTCAACACTTTGGTTGACCAATTCGCAACTTTCACGAAGAATATCCCGACTCTTCTTGACATAGACAAAACCACGGGTGTGCACGCGCGCTTTGGAAATAATCTTCTTCTCTTTGCGATTCACGGTGAGCGCCACGATAAAGATCCCGTCTTCTGACAAGACCTTACGGTCACGAAGGACGATATTGCCCACATCACCAATGGCATTCCCATCGATCATGACATCTCCAGCTGAGACGCTACCGGCAGGGACGAAGTCCCCCTTTTCGTACTCCATCACAGTGCCGCGTTTTGGAATAAAGATATTTTCAGGCAAGATACCGACTTCCATCGCTACTCGTGCATGGGCATCCAATTCGCGGTATTCCCCTTGGATCGGGAAGAGGTATTTAGGACGAAGAAGGTTGATCATCAACTGCAAGTCCCGTGCGTTTCCGTGACCAGACACGCGCAAGCTTGACGTGATCAATTTGACAATGCCACCTGCTTGGTAGATCATGTTTTCCACACGAGCCACCACAGCTTCTTTAGCAATAGATGGTGTTGTGACAACGTAGACCAAGTCCCCATCTTTGATTTCCACATAACGGTGACGGCCAATAGACATCTTGCGCAAACCGTTGATCGGCTCACCCATCCGGCCTGTTTCCAAAATGATCAATTCATGATCTTCAAAACGGCTCATTTCTTTTGGCTTGATCAAGAGTTTTTCATTAGCAAGAGACAATTTGCTCAAGCGAATGGCTGTGCGGACGATGTTTTCCACATCGAACCCTGTCAAGACCACCCGACGGCCAGTCTCAGCTGCAGCGTCAAAGACCTGCTGGATCCGAGAAAGGTTGCTGGCTACCGCCGCCACGATGACACGACCATCCCAGTCTGCAATCGTATCTAAGATAGCATCGCCCACTTCTTGCTCACTGGCAACTTGAATCTTGCTATCCGCATTGGCTGAATCACTCAAGAGGGCAAGCACACCTTCGCGTCCAATCTCAGCTAGGCGAGCAAAGTCTGTCGCGTACGACTCGCTGGCAGTTTGGTCAAATTTAAAGTCTCCTGTGTAGACGATATTGCCCTCAGGAGTGCCAATCACAATCCCGATACTTTCAGGGATGGAGTGGGTTGTTTGAAAGAAAGAGACGACAGCATCACCAAAATCAATCTCAGAATTCTGATCGATGACATGGAAGTCGTTGAATTTCTTCACACTGTCATTGCTTTTTACAAAGAGTTTAGCCAACTCAATGGTCAACTCTGTCCCGAATACAGGGACTTTCGCTTCCGCCAAAGATAAGGCAAGGCCCCAATGGCATCCGCGTGACCATGGGTCAAGAAAACACCCGCAATGCGGTCCTTGTTTTCAAATAGATAATCCATGTTGGGGATAACGACATCCACCCCAAGTTGCTCATTTTCTGGATACTTCAAACCTGCATCCAAGACAAAAATCGAATCGTTCACTTCGGCAACGTAGAGATTTTTCCCATTTTCTCGAACACCGCCAAGAGTGACTAATTTAATACTACTCACTGTTGTCTCCTTTAGTGTGATTATTTTAATACTTACGGTCCTTGGTCGCCCAAGTCGAATTACAGCTTTGCAAATACTTGCATATCCACTCTATTATACAATTTTTTTCTCTTTTTTTCAAAAAGCTTTCCACAGCAAAAAAGTCCTCTCATCTATTTCAGATGAGAGGGCTTCTAGGCGCCTATTTTTAGGGGGAAAAGACCCTAAAAATGATAATCTCCCCGTTTATTTTCAATGATCCGCATGGCTGCCTTGATCACATGGAATTTGCTCAGCAATTCCTCTAAGCGCTGACTATTTCGTTCGCTCAATTGGCCGTTTTTGACCGTTTGGGACAGGCGATAAAAGTCATCCAAATCCTCCCCAATGTTTTCAAACAGCTCCTTGGCTTCCTTGAGTCGATAGCGATTAACCAAGTGGTTCATGTCTTTTTTGAAAGAAGCGACATTGCTTTCGTGAATGTCCGTATAAGCTTCCTCTTCTTCCTTAGACTCATGGTAATTAACCGCCTTAAAACAGGTGATAAATTCCCGACTTTTGATATTGCAGACAAAGATGACACCATCACTGGCTACATAGGCTTCTGTATTAGCTGGTTGAACCGCATTACTATCATAAGGAGAGAGGGAGGGGAGGTGTTGGTTGATCCACTTGTTCAGGTGCTGATCATCTACGCCAAAGCGCTCAAAAGCTCTTTGCCGAAAATGATCACGACAACTATATTCTTGCGCATACGACAATCCCATACTCTCACCTCCTCCTGGGTATTTTATAAAAAATGGCCTCCAGTCTTACGGGACTAGAGGCCTGGTCTGCTTCGCTGACTTGGTGCAATTAACCTTTTGGCTAACAAAACAATGTTTATGATGTTGATTTCATTTAATAGTATTTGTGTAAAATACCAGAGGTTTCTTTGCTATCCCAAATCCAAATGATTAGTTTTCGACTGGACGCATTGAAGTTTGAAAACCTTTACAAAAAGCTTCTACCTACTATTCCCACGTTTTCTTATGTCTCCGGACAAACTAAGCAGGTTTGCCCGACCGTCCAACCGATCCGACACACACGACATGACTGCTCTTTTACGATAAGAGCATGAACAGATATCAGCAAAACAGGCCTAAAACGAAGTAACCTAAATTTTAACTCGATAAGGCATTGGTATCAATCCCTTCTTCATCTTTCTACCTTTATTATACTCAGCTTCCTAGGCAATTGCAAGCGATTCCAGCTGAAACTAGTTCCTATTTTTATGCGGTTTTATAGATGATTTAAGGAAAAGAAAAGAGGATGGGACAAAAGTCCTAGCCTCTCAATTATTTTTGGATTGTCGAGCAAGACACAGTGGTTGAGTGGGCTATACTACGCTGATTTCATCAGCTTTTACAGCCCTACTCAACTGTGCGGAGGTGGGACGACGAAATCGAATTCTAACGAATTACCGATTTCTGTCCCACTCTCTAGCATGCAGACAAACTACTTCTACATCAGACCACCTAAGTAATGTCGCTTCTGTCCTACTCCCATTTTACGGGCTTTGTATCTTATTCTTTCTCAAATAATTGATAGTAGTCTGCGATGGTCATTTGGGCTTTTTCTTCTTGATTGAGGTCTTGGACGATGTGTCCGTCTTTCATCACAATCAAGCGATTTCCATATTTCAAAGCATCTTCCATATGGTGGGTGATCATAAGAGCTGTGAGGGCATCTTGTTTCACAAACTCATCGGTCAAGGTCATTAGGGCCTGACTGGTTTTTGGATCCAAGGCTGCAGTGTGTTCGTCTAAAAGCAAGAGTTCTGGGCGTTTCAGTGTCGCCATCAACAGACTCAAGGCTTGTCGTTGCCCCCCTGATAGAAACTCAACGGCTGTGTCGATATGATTTTCCAAGCCATTGCCGATCTTAGCAAGGACCATTTGAAACTCTTCTTTATAGCTGGCCAAGTGACGCGGAATCAAGCCACGTTTTTCTCCACGAAACTTCGCTACCAAGAGGTTTTCCGCTACTGTCATGCGAGGCGCTGTGCCCATTTTAGGATCTTGAAAGACCCGCGATAGGTACTTGGCTCTCTTTTCAGGAGAATAGTTGGTTACATCTTCCCCCAAAATATAAATCTTCCCACTGCTCACCGGAAGCGTCCCAGCAATGGTATTAAAGAGGGTTGATTTTCCAGCTCCATTGCCCCCCAAAATCGTGATAAAATCATGCTCTCGAATTTCCAAGGAAACATCATCCAGAATGACTTTTTCTTCGTTCATCCCATTGCTCACGGCTTTGGTTACATTTTTTAATTCTACAATTGCTGTCATTTACTGAGTTTTGCTCCTTTCATGATTTTTCCCTTAAAGGTTGGAATCATCAAGCAGATAGCTAAGATCAAGGCACTGAAGATTCGAATATAGCTGGTATTGATGCCAAGCGCAATCACGGCCCAAATCAAAAATTGGTAGGCGATCGATCCGATCGCAATACTGAGCAAGCGCTCTGTCAAGGTGACATTTGAAAAGAGCACCTCTCCAATAATGAGACTGGCAAGCCCAATAACGATGACACCAATCCCACGTGAAGCATCCGCATAGCCTTCTTGTTGGGCCATCAGTGCACCAGATAGAGCAATAATCCCATTTGAAATGACCAAGCCCATCAATTCCATCCGGTCAGTGTTGATCCCAAAGCTCTTGGCCATATCTGGATTGTCCCCTGTCGCAATATAGGCTTGACCCAAGCGTGTATCCAAGAAGAAGATCAAACCAAGGATCACAAGCGTTACGAAAATCAAGCCAATCAGGATCTCATTGAACCCACTGGCAAAAGGAAGAAATTCCTGAATTTTTTTATAGCCCAGAAGTCCTAAATTAGCCCGCTGCATGACAAAGAGAATAACCGAGTTACAAGATGTCATTACAAGGATCCCTGACAAGAGTGTGGGGATTTTCCCTTTTGTATAGAGAAGACCCGTCGCAAGTCCTGCCAAGCACCCTGCACCAATAGCAGCCAGCGTCGCAAGGAGTGGATTGACCCCTTTGGTAATCAAGGTTACCGCTACCGCTCCTCCAAGCGGGAAGGACCCTTCTGTCGTCATATCTGGAAAATCTAGAATTCGGAACGTCATAAAGATTCCTAACCCTAAAATGGCCCAAATCAAACCTTGTGAAACAATTGAATTAATCATAGTTTCTCCCTTCGATAATAGTAGTTTAATTGTATCACAAATATGGAGGAGAACCTATAGGAAATTGTCATCAATTCCCTTTTCATGCTTTATAAAAAAACCAAAAGGTTGTGCCTTCTGGTTTTTAATCGTGAGATTTTTTAAAGGATTAAAAGAAAATCTTAGTCTTCTTTTTTCTTTCTTGACAAAGCATAACCGGCAGTAGCTAAACCAATAAGTGCTGAATAAGTCATGAATGATTGTTCAACTGAACCAGTATTTGGCAATGATTTCTTAGATGATTCTGGTTTTGGCTCTGGTTTTGGCTCTGGCTTAGGCTCTGGTTTTGGTTCTGGCTTAGGCTCTGGTTTTGGTTCTGGCTTAGGCTCTGGCTTAGGCTCTGGTTTTGGCTCTGGTTTTGGTTCTGGCTTAGGCTCTGGTTTTTGGTTCTGGCTTAGGCTCTGGTTTTTGGTTCTGGCTTAGGCTCTGGTTTTGGCTCTGGCTTAGGCTCTGGTTTTGGTTCTGGCTTAGGCTCTGGTTTTGGTTCTGGCTTAGGTTGTGGTTTTTCATTTTCCTTGATAAGCACAACATTTTTATTCCATTCAACAACTGGTTTTTCTGTTTCTTTCTTAACAGGATCCTTCACCAACTCAGGTGCTTCTGGTTTAACCGGTTCACTTGGTAAGACAGGTACAGTTTTATATTCTGGTTCTGTCGGTGGAACTGGTTTTTTTCTTTAACAGTTGGTACTTCTGTCAATTCTGGTTTTTTTCAGGTTTAACTGGAGGTGTTGGTTCTGTTGGTTTAACTGGCTCTTCACCTGGATCTTGAGGGAAGCCAACGTTTGAGTTGATAGAGAACCAATAGATAGTTGCTTCGCCTGTTGCGTTAGCACCTTTTGCTGTAAATTCAAGATGACCATCTTTCAAAAATAACAGCAAAGCACCACCATAGTAAAGGTAAGGGCTCGTAGGATCATCCCAACCCTTAGTTTGACTTGAAGAGTCTGCATTAAATGTAGCACCTTGATCCATGTATTGGTTTTGTTCTTTAGCAGATACTTCTTTTGTAGATGAATCTTGGTCTACACTTGAATTTGGAAGTTTAATAAACTCTTTGTCACCAATGTTTACAGACTCAACGTGAGGAGTATCTTGGTGTTTCATTTTTGGTGTGTATCTCAAAACACCTGATGTAGCGTCTACAGTGTAAGAACCGATAACATCTGATTTATCACCAAATGTGTAATCTTCAGTACCAACTGAGTGACCATTTCCGCCACCAGATGCGTTCACTGTTGTAGCATCAACTGTTGTTTCTTCAGTTACTTTGAAGGCATCATCAACCCATGTTGCTTTTTGAGCAACAATTTTCAAAGGATTATCAGCATTGATATCAACTTCTGCACTACCGAAGTCAGCTTTCCCGCTTTTCTCAACAACGTCTGCACCATCAAGTTTTGGTTCACTTCCATCTGAATATGGATCCCAAGTTCCACGAACTGTATTGCCTTCGCTATCTTTAGCTTCAACAACTAGAGGACGAGGTTTGTCATTTTCAACATAAGATGCACCATTCCAGTGGTTAAGTGAGTTAAGGGCAAGGATTGCATTGTGTTGTGACAAATCAATCAATTGGTCATTTTCATCATAAAACTCAATGTCAACACCAACTGTAACTGGGTTTTCAGTATCAGTTGAGCTACCAATTGTCATTGTAACCGCTGGATCGTTATAAATTTGAACGATTCCTTTTCCATCTGATGATGGAAGGCTCTTCACTTCGTATTTATAAACAACTTTTGCAATACGTTTTTCTTCGCTACCTTTTACAATTTTAGCTTGAGTAAGTCCTGTGTATGTCACATCAAATTTATCTCCGACTTTTACAACTCCCCACTCGATTTCATTGTTAGCATATGGGTTTGTAGTTGTCAAATCAGAATCTTGTAGATTCTTAGTTTCATACATCTTAGTAGCTTTACCATCACCGTACATACGAGCTTGACCTTCTTTTGTCAAGTAAGTTGTTAATCCAGTTGTTTGGTGTGTGATTTTAGTTGTTTCACCATCAGCAAGTTCTTCAGAGAGGAATGTCAAATCTTGTTTGTATTTCTCAGGATTTCCACCACGCTCTGCAACCATCTTATTGAAGGCATCTTTAGCATCATCGTATTGTGCTTTTTTCTTGTTGTAAATTTCGAGCTCAATCAAGTAAGCAGCTTGTGCTTCATCATAAGCAGCTTTTTTAGTCTTGTAGTCAGCTAATTTAGCTTCATATTCTGCTTGAGCTAATTTATTACTTTCAGTAGCTTCTTGATTTGCTGTTACAGATGCATTGTATGCTGCAAGTGCTGTTTTATATTCTTCAAGAGCTTTTTCATAAGCAACACGTGCTTCTTCATTACTCTGTTCTACTGCTGTTTTTTCTACTGATTTTTCAGTCAATTCTTTTTTGTAAGCAGTAAGTTTTTTTCGTTGTAAGCGACGAAGCTCTTTATCGTAGTTTGCTTGTGTAGCAAAGATTTTTTTAGCATCAACTTCAGCTTTTTTTCTTTTTTTATAAGCTTCTTGATTTGTCGCTACTTCAGCTTTATAATCAGCTACTGTTTTATTAATATCAGTAACTTGTTTTTTTCGTAATCTTTAGCAGCGACTTCCTCAGAATCTTGCTTTTTTTAGTCTCAGTTTCTTTTAACTTCAAGACCTTCATTTGTTGCAGAGAGTTTTAGCTTCTTCCAACTTCTCTGGAACCGCAACTTCTTTTTGTTTCTTCTCCAGCTACTGTTGTAGTTAAAGTAACAGGTGTAGTTGCTGATGAAGTTTCATCGGCAGATACTGTAGCAATACCTGCAACAGCAATACCTGCAATAGCAATAACTGTTGCGACTGCAACAGAACCAAAAAGCAACTGAGGTTTTTTTCTCAAGGCATACTTAATCGTTTTTATTATTCTTTAACGATGACATGACAAACTCCTTTTTTAATTGTTTTTTTATTTATGCTTCTCAAGCAAAAAGAATTTTTTTGTTCTTCGACATCAGAAAAAAATCGTAACAAAAAAATTATTTTTAAAAGTCAAGTATTTTTTTATTTGTTTTTTTACTTTATTTTTCAGGAGTTTTTTTATTTTTGATTTCAAAAAGTTTACGTTATTGTTGACATTTTTCCTATGATATGTCGTATAATTTCAACTAACAAAAATTTAATGATTGGGGGATATAATGAAATTTTTCAAATAACTTTTCTCAAGAAAAAAAGGTCATGGCTATTTCCGTAAGCGTAATAAAGTACTTGTATCTATGATTACGGTCTTTGGTTCCTTGATGTTAGGTTCTGTTGCTATGGCAGATGAAGTTGCTTCTACTACAACTTCAACAACAAACGTAACAACATCAAGTCAACCAGCCACTAGTACTGAAACCACTAGTGAGCAACCTACTACAACAACTAGTGAGGAAAACCCAAAGACTTCCTCAAGTGAAGAGACATCATCTTTGCCTCAAACTGCAAGTGCCACTGAACCAACAACTCGTAGTACTTCAGCGGCAACAAGTACTTATAACACACCAAAAATCCAAAACGATGTAACATTTAATAAGGCCACATATAAAAGTGGTGAGGATGTTAGCATCTCAATCAATAATCCTGACGTAACTTCGTCTGATTTGACAGTGTCTCATTTAGACAAAGTTATTTATGAGTTGAAAAATGCTCCAGGAAATTCACTTGTCATTCCAAGCTCTGTTTTCTCTCCAAACTCTGGCTATCTCATTGACGTCATCGGAAAGAATGCTGATGGAAAACAAGAATTTCACAAGGTGGCTGGTCTATCAGTTGAAGATGATTGGACTGTATATCCACGTTATGGTGTTGTAGCAGGTTCAAAAGACAATCACAATTCGATCACTAAAGAGCAAGTGGAAGGATATAAAAATAGTATTGACCAATTGGCCAATATGCACATCAATAACTACTTCTTCTACGACGTTTATAATACACCTGCCAACCCATTCCCAGCTAATGTTGAACGATTCACACAAGATTGGGCTACTTTCTTGATTCCGAAAGGTGAGACTGACCCCGAAAAACGTAAAACATACTTACCAGTTATTGACACAGATGCCGTTAAAGAGTTGGTTTCTCATGTCCATTCGACTGGTGCTAAAGCTATGCTTTATAACATGATTTACGCTGTGTCTCTTGATGAAAAAATCCCAGACCAAGTAAAAAGTGCTATCGTACGTAACTTACAAGATCACTTCAACTTTGGAAAGACTGGTGATATTACTGCAACAGACATCCAACAATTTCTTGATCCAGGAGATCCGAACTGGCAAAACTTTATCATCAATGTGATGTTAAAAGCCATGAAAGAAGGTGGCTTCGATGGTTGGCAAGGGGACACTATGGGGACTAACTTGGTTGAAAAAGTTAACGAACCTGGAAAAGCTTTCTCTTTAAGTGAAAACTATCCAAAACTAGTCGCACTGCAACAGAGGCCCTCAAAAAAAGAAGGCTATGACTTCATGATCAACGATATCTCTACTGGAGATGCTGATCGATTAGGAAAAAAACCAATGTCTCTGCACCTTACGCGGAAGTTTGGGGAGATAGCATCGCCTATGATTCTACCTATCAAGCCTTAACACGCTTGACTGAGCGTATGCGAGATTTATACAACGGAAAAATCTCCAATTATCGCCGCTTATACTCACCGTGAAAAAAAATGCAAAGAAAACTCAGCAAAGACAATGAATTACTAACAGATGCAATTATTGCGAGCAAGTGGAGGTTATCATATGACCACTGCTCGCTCTCAATACATCTCAAGATGAAAAAGGTTTTGGTGTTATTCAGGCTGAATGGTACCTCAATCAAAACTTACCAGTCAATGCTGATTTTGCTAATGCAGAATTTAACTACCAAGAATTTATCGTTGCCTACCAAGAACTCCTTCGTGGACGCGACACCTTGGCGCATGATACTCGTCGGATTGTAGACAATACAAATGTCCTGGTCAACGGCAACTTCATCGGATCCAACCTGGATAATGCTGACGGGGTTCAACCTGGAACTGTTTATACCATTACAAAAAGAAACCAAGACAGGTGATCGGATTGCTCACTTGATCAATTTGGTCGGCATTACCGAAAATAAATGGAACAGCGCTGTTAACTCCACTACCAAACTGACTAACATCCAAGCTTTTGTACCACTTGGTAAAATTTCAAAAGATCAGGCCGAACATGCGAATATCTACTGGGCTACCCCAGATGCAGTAGATGGAAAGTATAATATTAAACTTCGCGAAACTACTGCTAATGTATATTATGATAGCGGGGCTGGTCAATGGATGGCTGCAATTGATGTTCCTAGCCTGGATGTATGGGATATGCTCTATGTCAAACTTAATGAAGTTGCCCGTGTTATTTATCAAGATGAAAATGGTAAAGAACTGGAACGTTCAAGCGACTTTGTTGGCCATACTGGTGAAAGATTGACTACTCAACAAAAGATACGATTGCTAAATACCTGAAACAAGGTTATAAACTAGTTGAGAACGAATTTGATAAAAATGGACCAGTAAAATTTGACCGAGATGCTTCAAACATTAATGGTGATGGCGTACAGGAATTCATTGTTCGCTTTACACCAAAAATTGTAGATTTTTCTGAAACACAACCAATTCGAGTTGGCCAAGTTGTTCCAGGAGATACCGATGGTAGCATCTATCCAACTCCTAAAGCTCCAAATGGAAAATCTATTAGTGATCTCAATCATTTATCAGAAAAAGTAACTCGTACTATCACTTATGTTACTGAAGATAAGAATGGTAACAATCGTCAAGAAGCTGACATCGTTTCAAAAACAGATAGTTTAAACTTTAGCCGAAAAGGAACTATCAATTTGGTAACTGGAGAAACAACACTTGAAGATTGGGTGACTAAAGACGGTACTACTTTCGCAGATTATGAAAATCCAGTCAAAAATGGATATGTTGTCGTATCTAAAGAATCAAATGCAACAATCTCTCCTGATCTTAATAAATCTGGAGGTCATACTGGAATCCTAGCTGAATCTGATGACATTTCTGATATTGTTGTCTACCGACCAGTCGGTGTTTATACAATTAGTTATGCATCAGGAAAAGAACCATCAAATGCTATTAAAGAGATTCCATATTTAAATGATTCTTCTAATCCAACTGCTATTTCAGCGCCAACTGCAACTTTACCATATATTGAAGGGTTAGAACCAAAAGATGCTCGTGGACAAGTCTTAAACCTTGTGGATCCTCTTGACGAGACCAAAGGCTATCTTCTTCCAAGCCCTGATTCTCCAACAGCTGATACTACTATTACCTATGCCATCACCAAAGGATCTGTCAGAGTACGATTCCTCACTGAGGGAAGTGACACTGATCTGCAAGAGGCGCAAGACCTTGTGACAGAGGTAGATTCCGGCACCAAGTACACCAGTGAGGCCCCAACAGAAATCACAAAAGATGGTCGTATCTACCATCTAGTTGGCCACCGTGCTGATTCTGCTGATCCAAGTGGCACAGTCACTAAGGGAATGAAAACGGTCATCTATGATTACAAGTTAGCTACGGGGACGGTCATCGCGCGATTTGTCATCCAAGATACGAGCACTGAATTGCAACCAGAACTTGCGGTTGCAACGAATGTGGACAATGGAACCCATTACGTCGCTAGCGCACCAGATGAGATCTCCTACGACGGCCACATTTACGAACGGATCGGTGCAGCTGATCAAACTGGGAAGGTAGAAGTGGGGACAACCATCTTGATCTTTGCCTACAAGGTCAAGAAATTCCTACTCCACAACCATCCCCAGAAACAGAAAAAGAAGAAACAGTTAGCCCTCTTCCTTCCGTGACAAAAGTAAACACGACTGATGCTCATGAAGAAAAGGGATCACCACTTCTTACTAATAAAGAAGAGGAGAAACCTCTTGAAACTACAAGCCAAACAGAGGAACTCCCTGAAGTTGTTCCTAACACCACTCAAGAAGGAACTCACCTACCTGCAACAGGTGAAGAAACCTCTCAGCTAGCCCTACTTGGACTTGGCATCTTGGCAGGTTTGGCCAGTCTTATCTCTTACAAAAAGAAACAAGAGTAGCTCTAAAACAAAAAGAAACTTCCTATGGAATTCTGTTCCAAGGAAGTTTTTTTATATTTATACAACTCATTCAGAGTCTAGATCCCATTTATGAGGGCGACTGACGACAATAAGGGTGTGAAGTACTACCACTCCAAACCCTACTGTATTCCAATTCAAAGTGGCTTCATTTCCCTTGTTGCCGGCAGTTTGAAAGATCAAATTGCTTTACTAGTATACTGTTTTCTCTACTTCAAGTCAATGGATATTCGCTGAAACTAGTAACAGAATGAAATGACTAATCGAATAATTTCTGAAACATTTCATAATATATACGCAATTTTTTCTAAGCTTTTAACACCAAACAAAGAGGCCTTGCTCTTTCGAGCAAAGCCTCTTCCTGTTGGATCTAAAATTGTCACCTCATCAACAAGTTTGCTGATGTCACCTCAATTTTAGTCTTCGCGTTTTTTACGTTTTGCAAGTCCCGCAAGGCCAACCAAACCAAGTGCAGCACCTAACAATGCAGCAGATGCTGATTGTTCTTCACCAGTTTCAGGAAGTGCTGGAGCTGGAGGAGTTGTAGGTGTTGGCGGTGTTGGCGGTGTTGGCGGTGTTGGTGGTGTTGGTGGTGTTGGTGGTGTTGGTGGTGTTGGTGGTGTTGGTGGTGTTGGTGGTGTTGGTGGTGTTGGTGGTGTTGGTGGTGTTGGTGGTGTTGGCGGAATAACAGTGTTATTAAACTCTGTATCTTCTGGCAACTTAGTAGTAGCTACTATTACCTTACCTGCTTTATTCACCACGATACTAACAGTTGCAACCATCTTATCGTATACAACGCTAGAATCTGTGCCACGGATTTCTTCTACATGATAGAGATGAGTTCCTTCTTCACCACGTTTGAATTCAAGAGCAGTTACTTCTTTTCCTTCTTTATTAGTATATTTAACTGGAGTGAATTTAATGTTTCCATTAGCATCATTTGTTACTGTTGTAATCACAACACCATCTTTGTCTTTAAGCACAAAGCTGAATTCGTTGGCTTTAAGTACACGGCCTTCCAAACGTTTCGTGAAGTTGAATTCTACTGAAACAGGGATGTTCACAACACGTTTTTCAGTTGGTTTGTTTGGTTTCTTCACTGTCTTGCTTGTTGGATCGTATTGATGTACGATTTGAGCCGCAGTGTTTTCAATGTCCACACCATCTTTAACAGTATCTTTCACTGTTGCTGGGATATCGAACTTGTAGTAACGTCCAAACGCAAACTTAGTTGTGTCGATCACTGGAGTATTTTCTGCGTCTCCAAGTGACTTAGTCAAGTCCGCTTTAGAAGTTGCAGAGATCACACCGTTTTCAACTTTGATATCAAATTTAGCAGTCACATCTTCGCCTGTTACAGAGTCGTAAGCTTTGATGTTTGCAACATTGATGTCAAGTTTGTCTTCTTCGTAGTCATCAGTAACACCAACAGATTGGATGTTGTGCGCTTCAGTGAACTTAGTTGTATCCAACCACACTTGGTAAACAACCTTATCGCCACGTTTCACAGTCTTAGTATTGATGTTTGCTGCTTCATTATTATCAGCCTTATCAGCGTAAGGATTTGCGTTTGTTTCCGCAACCTTGTCTGCCAATTCTTTATCATCATCAAGAAGTGATTTACCAGTAAGGTCGAATTTCTCAGCGTTCAAGATGTATTTCTCTGGGTTGAACTCTGGGGTTTCTGGAGGAGTCACCTTGTTGTTAAATTCTTTATCCGCAATGTCGCCAACTTTCGCGATCAGAACTTTAGCTGTTCCGTCGTGTGAAACTGTGACTGTCACATTCGCTTTCATTGTGTCGTATGTAACGGTTGCGTCTGTTCCTTTAACTTCTTCTACTGTGTAGTTGTGAACGCCTTCTTGACCTTTTTGAACTCAAGTTTAGAGAACTTAACGTTACCATCTTTATCGTTCTTCACAGTTTCAAGAGTCTTACCTGTTGAATCTTTAAGAACGAAGCTGAATTCGTTGGCTTTAAGCTCACGGCCTTCCATACGTTTAGTAAAGTTGAATTCCACTTCAACTGGCACGCTGTTGACACGTTTTTCAGTTGGTTTGCTTGGTTTTTCAACTTTCTTAGTAGTTGGGTTGTAGTAGTTGACTACTTGAGCCGCAGTGTTTTCAATATCTACACCACCAGGAACATCAGCTTTCACTGTTGTTGGGATGTCGAACTTGTAGTAACGTCCGAATTCGAACTTAGTAGTGTCAATAACTTGTGTGTTTTCCGCATCGCCAAGTGACTTAGTGAAGCCATCTTTAAGGGTTGCAGTGATCACACCGTTGTTCACAGTAATATCGAATTTATCTGTTACTTCTGCGCCTGTTACTGAATCGTAAGCTTTGATCTTAGTAGAATCAAGTTCCAATTTAGCTTCATCGTAGTCATCTGAGATTCCTACTGATTGGATGTTATCCTTGTTAGCTGCGTCGAATTTAGTTGTATCAAGCCATACTTGGTAAACCAACTTGTCGCCACGTTTAACAGTCTTGGTATTGATGTTTTCTGCTTCGTTGTTGCCTGTTTTGTCTACATATGGATCTGTATTTGTTTCACCATATTTATCAGTCAACTCGTCATCATCATCAACGAGCTTGTCGCCTGTGATATCGTATTTCTCTTCAGAAACAACATATTTCTCTGGTTGGAACTTAGGTTCTTCTGGAGGACGAACTGTGTTATTGAATTCTTTATCAGCTGGTTCTGTCACGTTTGTGATCAAGGCTTTGGCTGTACCATCATGAGAAACAGTAACAGTTACAACAGCAGCCATTGTGTCGTACTCAACAGTTGCGTCTGTACCCTTAACCTCTGTTACAGTATACTTGTAAGTACCTTCTTGACCCTTCTTGTATTTAAGGGCAGTAACAGTTTCACCAGCTTTATTAGTGTAATCTACTGGGGCAAACTTGATCTTACCAGCTGCATCGTTGGTTGCAGTCGCAATCACAACATTGTCGCTGTCTTTCAACTCGAATGTGAATTCGCCAGCTTTCAAATCACGGCCTTCCAATTTCTTAGTGAAGTTGAATTCTACTGAGATCGGAACACTGTTAACACGTTTCAGTTGGTTTGTTTGGTTTTTCAACCGTCTTGCTTACTGGGTTGTAGTAGTTAACAACTTGTGCTGCCTTGTTTTCGATATCTGCACCAGCTACAACATCGTCTTTCACTGTTGCTGGAATATCGAACTTGTAGTAACGTCCAAATTCGAACTTAGTTGTATCAATGATTTGAGTATTTTCAGCGTCTCCGAGTGACTTCGTGAAGCCATCTTTGAGGTTCGCTGTCAGAACACCATTGTTATCAGAGATATCGAATTTCGTCGTAACGTCTGCACCAGTAACTGAATCGTAAACCTTGATATCTGAAGCATTAACAGTCAATTTATCCTTGTCGTAGTTATCTGTGATTCCTACTGTTTGGATATTGTCTTTGTTAGCTGCATCAAATTTAGTTGTATCCAACCATACTTGGTAGTAAAGTTTTTGACCACGTTCAACTGGTTTCGTATTCAAGTTTTCATCTTCGTTGTTGGCAGTTGTATCGACATATGGATTTGTATTTGTTTCACCATATTTATCTGTCAATTCAGAATCGTCATCAACGAGCTTAGTACCTGTAATATCGAATTTCGCTTTAGAAACAACGTATTTCTCTGGTTGGAACTTAGGTTCTTCTGGTGGAGTTACTGTATTATTGAACTCTTTATCAGCAGCGTCTGTTACGTTGGCAACAATTGCTTTAGCTGTACCATCATGTGAAACAACCACTTTAACAGTAGCAACCATTGTGTCGTATTTGACAGTTGCATCTGTACCAGGAGTTTCTTCTACTGTGTAGTTGTAAGTCTTACCAAGATCATCACGACCGAATTCGAGAGTCTTGAAGACGATCTTACCAGCAGCGTCATTCTTCACGCGCTCAACTTCAACGCCGTCTTTCTTCAATACGAATTCGAATTCGTTGGCTTGAAGTTCACGACCTTCCAAACGTTTCGTGAAGTTCATTTCCACTGGAACTGGAACGCTGTTGACACGTTTTTGTGTTGGTTTTTCAGGTTTTTCAACTGTCTTGCTTACTGGGTTGTAAACGTGAACTGTTTGGTTGGCTGTATTTTCAATATCAGCACCAGCTTTAACAGATTCTTTCACAGTTGCTGGAATATCAAATTTATAGTAACGTCCAAATTCGAACTTAGTTGTGTCGATAACAGGAGCATTGACTTTATCTTTGATAAATTCACCTTTAGAAGTTGCAGTGATCGTACCATTTTCAACTTTGATGTCGAATTTATTGGTTACTTCTGCACCAGTTACTGCATCATATGCTTTGATGTCCGCTGCATTGACATCCAATTTATCAGCATCGTATGTATCAGATACACCAACGTATTGGATGTTATTCGCTTCAGTGAATTTAGTTGTATCAAGCCATACTTGGTAAAACCAATTTAGAACCACGTTTAACTGTCTTAGTATTCAAGTTTTTCTGGTTCGTTGTTGTTTGTCTTGTCTACATATGGATCTGCATTTGTTTCAGTGTATTCATTTGTCAACTCATCGTCGTCATTCATCAACTTGTTACCAGTGATGTCGTATTTCTCTTTAGAAACGACAAATTTTTCTGGTTGGAATTCTGGAGTTTCTGGAGGAGTGACTTTGTTGTTGAATTCTTTATCTGCAGTACCATCAGTAGCGTTACCGTTGGCATCTTTACCACCAGTTGATGTAACGTTTGTAACAGTTGTCAATGAGTGACCGTTCTTGGCAACTTCAACTGTAACAGTTGCTTTCATTTGGTCGTAAGTCATTCCAAATTCTTTATCTGCAGGAATCACTTCTTCTACTGTATACGTATGAGTACCAACTTTCGTATTGTCGAATGACAATTCTGAGAAGGTTACGTTACCAGCAACATCATTTTTCACTGTTTCAACTTCGTTACCAGTAGCATCTTTCAATACGAAGCTGAATTCACCGGCTTTCAATTCACGGCCAGCCAACTTCTTAGTGAAGTCAAATTTTGTTACAACTGGAGAAACCACATAGTTGTTAAACTCAGTGTCTTCTGGCATTGTAACAGCTGCGCTCAAGAGACCTGTAGCTGCATTTTTGGTTACATTAACGGTTACGACTGCGTTCATTGGATCGTAGTCGATGTTTGTATCTGTTCCAGCTTTTTCGCGCACAGTGTAAGTGTGTTCACCTACAGCGTTGTATTCAATCGCATCAAATGTAATAGATCCATCAGCTTTATTTTTCTTAGTTTGGATCACATTGCCATTTTCAAGCAATTCGAATGTGAAGGCATCTGCTTCAAGTGCTTTACCTTCAAGACGTTTAGTGAACTTGAATTGAGCTTGCGTAGCAGCAGGTGTGAAGGTATTGTTGAACTCTGTATCTGTTGGAAGAGTTGCAACAGCAGTAAGCGCATGGCCTGACTTCGTAACAGTTACTGTTACGTTCGCTTTCATTGGGTCATACGTCATACCTGCTTCAGAACCTTGAACTTCTTCTACAGTGTACTTGTGATCACCCACTTGAGCGTTTGTAAATGTCAAGGCATCGAAACGAACACGTCCGCTAGCATCGTTTTGTTTTGTTTGAAGGACTTTACCATCTTTGTCTTTCAATACAAAGCTAAATTCGCCGTCTTTCAAGTCACGACCTGCAAGAGCCTTGCTGAAGTCGAATTGAGCAGTCACAGGAGCCACAACGTGGTTGTTGAATGTCTTGTCATCCGCACCAGTTGCTTCACCGCCTGTTGAAGTCATTTCAGTCTTGGCACTCAAAAGACCTGTTGCAGCATCTTTCGTAACAGTTACTTTCACGCCGATTGTCATTTCATCGTAGTCTACATCGGCATTGTTGCCTTTCACTTCTTTAACAGTGTAGTTGTAGACACCTTCTTTATCAAATGACAATTCGCTAAAGTTAATCTTACCGTTAGCTTTATTGGTAACAGTTTCATTAACATTGTTATCACCAGTCAAGGTAAAGCTGAAATCACCAGCATTCAAGTTACCGTTTGAAAGTGATTTATCAAAGTCAAGATTTACTTTCACCGCACCTGGAGTGAAGGTATTGTTGAACTCTGTGTCCTCTGGAAGCATATTAAATGCTTTAAGTACATGACCTTCCTTCGTAACAGTAATGGTCACTTCAGCCTTCATTGTATCGTAAGTCATACCAGCTTCTTTATCTGCTGGAATCACTTCTTCAACTGTGTAATTGTGAGTACCAACTTGAGCTTTTGTAAATGTCAAGTCGTCAAAAGCGATCACACCATTTGCTTTGTTCTTTTTCGTTTGAATAACATTTCCAGATTCATCTTTAAGAACGAAAGTAAACTCATCATCTTGTAACTTACGACCTGCAAGAGCCTTACTGAAGTCAAACTTAGTCTTAACTGGAGCTACTACGAAGTTGTTGAACTCTTTATCTTCTGAAGGAGGTAAAGAAGGATTTTTAGGCTGACCATTTTCATCCTCGCCTTTAACTGAACTATAAGAAACGCTTGCATTCAAACTGCCATTTTCTTCCTTAACTGTGACTGTCATGGTAACTTCCATGTCATCATAGTCAACATCAGCATCTGAACCCGCAACCTCTGTAACTTTGTATGTATATGTCCCAGCTTTAGTGAATGAAAGCTCTCCAAATGTAACTTTTCCGCCTTGGTTAGTTACCGTCTCTGTGTGTGAGGCAGTATCACCCGTTGAAGTAATCTTAAAGCTGAAATCGCCATCATTAAGCGAACGTTTGTTTTCTGCATTTAAATCACTAAGAACTTTAGTAAATTCAGGCTTAACCTTGATGGTTTCTGTCTTGTCGTAGTAGTAGATTGGTTGTTTGTATGGTGTCAAGGAGTTGAGCAAGTCAACGTTGGTACCAATACCTCCTACTCCACGTTCCAATTGTGAATTTGGTGAAAGGTGACCGATATTGTCTCCCAAGAAAGGAACAAAGACTGTCTTATACGGAGTGTAGTTAGCAGCCCATTGGAAATCGAACGGAACTGTCTTACCATTTGGATGATTAACGCCGTCAGTACCAGTGAAAGCTATTGTATTAAGAGGTGATTTCTTAACAACTAGTTCTCTAGTATTCGCTTCTCCCGGCTTGATTGGTTTGGTTTCTGCTAAAAGCATATAACCATCCGTGTTTAAAGTACCATCTGAACGTTTATTTGTTGCTTTGGATCTAGAAGGTAAACACGAACCACTACAGATCCATCTTCACCAACGATTTCCTTGATACGTTTAATCCCAGCACGCTCAGCATCCATGAATTTGGTACCAACGGTGTAAGGACGGCTTACATAACCAGAAGTTGTATCTGGATCAGCTGTTTGATATAGGGTATAAGCTGTTTCTCTAGTAATTTTATCCGTGAGTTTTTCAGTCTTTGTAAATTGACGTTCTCCAGAAGCTGTGAAGTTTTGACCTTCCTTCGCTTTCAGAGTATATTTGGCTAACTCAGTTTCACTTCCATTTTCTTTATAGTCCTGAGTTGTAACAGACTTACCAGTTTCCTTGTAGGTAGGGTTTTTCTTGTCAACAAGTTTATAGTAAGTAGTCTTTTCAACAGTAACAGGAATCTTAAAGTTTGTATCCGTAACTTCACGACCATTATAAGCAGGTTCAACTGCATTCAAAATATCGTTTGAGTTACGTGCAGAATATACAGCCATATAATGAGCTTGTTCAGCTTCAGTAAGATTATGACCAGGAGCTACCAAAGCTTGAATCGCTGGACCAACTTCAAATCCCATTTGAATAAATGGTTGGTCTGTCTTACCAGGACCTTGACCAGCACCTGCTTGATAGTCTACTTGTAGGGTCAACTCATTATTAGATTTTGGAGTGGTCGTAGTGAATTTTTGAATACCACTAGTTGCAGTGACAGTATGTGTTTCAACTACATTACCCGTATTCTTATCAATCAATTCAACCGTAGTATCGGTGGAAGTACCAAACGTCTTATAAGCACGCGCATAATAGTTTGTATTATAACGGGCATTGAATTTTGTCAGATTCCAGATACCAAAAGTATAGAAGTCACCTTCTTTAGCTTGGTAACCAGCAGGAATTGTTTGAGAGTGCACAGATGCTCCGTTAGGATCTGTCATGTCTGGATCAGCAGCGACTTTATCAGCTATAGCCGTTATAACATCAATCGGTGCTACATTATGGTCTGTCAATGCACGACGTCCACGACGACGGCTACTTGTTGCCAAAGCTCCACCATTAGTCATATCAGTTGCTGCTCGATCGAGTACTACACTGCGATCTTCTGTTGCAGAATCTGGTTTAGGAGCTTCAGTACCACGAAGTAATGCTGGCTGCGCTGTAGGTTTGAGGGCTACTGGTGTTGCTGGTTCTTCACTTGCAGCTGCTCTTTCTGAGCTTTCATCTGCTGCAACACGAGTTACAGTAGGTTTTTCTGTAGTAGCTGTTGTTGTAGAGGCTGGTTTAGAGCTTGACTCTTTTTTCTTCTCTACAGGTTTGCTGGTTTCTGATGACGCTGTCGTTTTTGGAGCTTCTTCAGATTTTTTAGTTTCAGCCTTTTCTTCTTTTTTAGCTTCTGCTTTTGCTTCCTTGTTTTCTGTAGCAACTGGTTTCTCAGTTCCTTCAGATTTTTCAGTCGCTGAAGCTGGTGCTTCCGAAGTTGCAGCAGAATTAGAAAGGTCTACTTTCGGTGCTGGTGCTCCCACACCATAGACTGGGGAAGCAGCTGGTGCTTCTGCTTGACTTGACTCTGGTGTAACAGGTTGTGCTGCTTCTGAAGCTGCTGTTCCCGCAGATTCAGAGGCTGTTGTTGCTTCATCCGCTGATGCAAATTGAGCTCCTGCAGCAAAGAGTGCTGTTCCTAAAAGAACTGAACAAACCCCAATGCTATATTTTCGCAATGAAAAGCGCTGGCGCTTATTAAATACATCCTTCATTTATAGGATCTCCTTTTCCATATTTCATGATTCCATGATACAAATGAAATTGTAACATTCTTGATAACAAGAGTCAATCTGGTGAAATTAAAATGTAATGTTTTTGTAAAAATGTCATATTATACCACATATTTTTTAAAAATTTGTGTCAAATTGTCACATTTCTTCCTATTTGGTTCACTTTTTTTACACCAAAAAAAGAAAAGTACAGGAAAACTAAGATCGTTCTGTCTTCCTATACTCTTCTATATCATTATTTCACTTCTGAGATCAATCCGGTGTCCACATCATACACAGCTCCCGAAATAACGACGTCCTCTGGAATCAAAGGAGAAGCCTTTAAAAGCTCCATATCCTCGCGGACACTCTCCTCAATATCTTGAAAAGGAAGGAAATCGCGATCTCCTACATCCACACCCAGTTCTTTCTTGAGATGCTGACGGAAGCCTTCGTTTTCAAAGGTCTGTGCACCACAGTCTGTATGGTGCAAGACCACAATTTCACGGGTTCCCATTTGCTGCTGGGAAATGACCAAGGAGCGGATCATATCATCGGTCACGCGCCCTCCAGCATTCCGCAAAATATGGGCATCTCCAAGAGCCAGACCTAGTGCAGGCGCCACGTGAAGACGGGAATCCATACAGGTCACAATGGCTACCTGTGTTTTGGGCTTAATCGGAAGACGGAGCTCTCCATGTAGCGCCACATAAGCTTGGTTGGCTGTTAAAAAATTATCAAAATAAGACATGGTCTCTCCTTCATTCCTTTGAAATTCAAATTATCTATTATTTTACCATATCCGATCCTTTCTGTCAGGAGATACCTCCTGTCATCTGTCACATCTGAAAAAAAGCCTTAAACTTCCCGTTTAAGACTTTTCTACTATTTAAATACTTTCTTCAAGACTTCAGCTAGTGTACTCACACCGACCACTTGGATCCCCGATGGCGTCGTGATCCCCGTCAGAGAATTTTTCGGAACATAAATCTTGGTAAAACCGAGCTTGGCAGCTTCATTGATCCGTTGTTCAATCCGGTTGACCCGGCGAACTTCTCCTGTCAAGCCCAACTCTCCGACGAAACATTCCTGCGGGTTGGTTGGTTTGTCCTTGTAGCTCGAGGCAATGGCAACTGCAACCGCTAGGTCGATAGCCGGCTCATCCAACTTAACTCCTCCAGCAGACTTAAGATAGGCATCCTGATTTTGAAGCAAGAGGCCTGCGCGTTTTTCCAACACCGCCATGATGAGACTGGCCCGATTGAAATCAAGCCCCGTTGTCGTCCGCTTGGCATTTCCAAACATGGTTGGTGTCACCAAGGCCTGCACTTCAGCTAGAATCGGACGAGTCCCCTCCATGGTCACAACGATGGACGATCCAGTCGCGCCATCCAGGCGTTCTTCTAGAAAGACCTGACTGGGATTGAGGACCTCAACCAGTCCACCTGATTGCATCTCAAAGATCCCAATCTCATTGGTGGAGCCAAAGCGGTTCTTGACCGCTCTCAGGATCCGGAAGGTATGATGGCGTTCCCCCTCAAAGTAGAGCACCGTATCCACCATGTGTTCCAGCATCCGAGGTCCTGCCAAGGTTCCTTCCTTGGTTACATGCCCCACGATAAAGATAGCAATGTTATTGGTCTTAGCCAGCTGCATGAGCTCAGCCGTTACCTCACGTACCTGAGAGACCGATCCCTGCACCCCTGAAATTTCAGGAGACATAATCGTCTGAATGGAGTCAATGATCAGAAAGTCAGGTTGGATGCGCTCTACTTCTGCTCGCACACTCTGCATATTGGTCTCGGCATAGAGATAAAACTCACTGTCGATATCCCCCAAGCGCTCTGCTCGAAGTTTGATCTGCTGGGCTGATTCCTCTCCACTAACATAGAGAACCGTTCCCACTTGAGATAGCTGGGTCGACACTTGAAGGAGAAGGGTCGATTTCCCAATCCCAGGATCCCCACCGATGAGGACGAGACTTCCTGGTACCACTCCGCCTCCAAGGACGCGGTTAAACTCCTCCATCTCCGTCTTGGTCCGGTGAACATTGATAGAGGTCACGTCCGCTAATTTCATAGGTTTGGTCTTTTCACCCGTCAAGGACACACGCGCATTCTTAACCTCGGTGACCTCAACTTCCTCGACAAAAGAAGACCAAGAACCACAGTTAGGACAGCGCCCTAGGTATTTGGGTGAATTATAGGCACAATTTTGACAAATAAAAGTCGTTTTTTTCTTAGCGATGATAAACCTCTTTCTAAATCTCTATCTCACACTCAATCACTTGGCAAAAATCAATCTTCTCATTTGGCACAAACTGGCGCATAAGCATGCGATGGGCTACAACTACCACAGTTTGATGTCCCCGATACTTAGCCATGCATTCTAGAAAACGAGACTTCATCTCTACAGCTGTCTCATATTGAACAGGAGAATTTGGGAGCAACTCCCCCTTGTTTTCTAAAAACAGACATCTAGCTGTTTCAAAGTTCTCTATACCTGTTTCATAAACCTGCCATTCATGCAATAATGGCTCTACCCTCAAAGGAAGGCCAGTAGCACAGGATACATAAAAAGCCGTTTCTAAAGCTCGCGTCACTGCAGAAGACACCAGGATATCAGCTGAGCCAAATAAAGGATTTTTGCAAAGTTCCTGAGCTTGTTGTCTTCCTTTTCTCAGATAAGGGTGCCAAATCTATCCCGAATCCAGTATAGGAACGCTCCTCTAACTCACGGTAATTTGGCTCCCCGTGACGGATAAAAAAATAATTTTTCATATTAAGATCCCCATAAAACTATCCAATCTTGATTCCGCAATCTTGCCACTGCTTCAGTGTTTTTAGAGAATTTCTTCTGGTTGGCAACTCCGACAGCAGACAAATCGACAGAAACCTGATAATTCTCCTTGGTAGTCGCCAAAACGGAAGCCTTAACACAGCCATTGCCATCTACCCCTATAAACTCTATACTTTTTAGCACCGTTTTTCCTCTAAAAAAATCTTTTTAAATCTGGATTAGTAAAGCAAGAAGCCCGACGCTTTTTCAAAAAAATACGAGAAGATACAAGCGACAAGCCGGTCGCAAATTTCTTCTTTTCTATCTTTTTCTCCCAGAAAAAAACGATTGAGAATATAGATAACTCGTTCGCTAGGATAGGTAGCAATTTTGTCATTTACAGCTGCAGTCAGTTCTTCATGATATGCTTTTCCTACAGCAACATAATCTGACTGCATGTCTACAACTAATAAATAGTCTGCCATTTTATTCCTCTATTTCCCTGTCGAACCAAATCCACCAGTACGCACGCCGTCTGCTTCATCTCCATCGGCAATCAAGAATGGTGCAAAGACAGCCTGAACCACACGTTCTCCAACTTCAAGAACAACTTCCTGGTCGGTAATATTTTTCATCTGAGCAAAGATATGGCCTTCATTTCCTGGATTGCCATAGTAGTCTCCATCAATGACCCCCACAGAGTTGATCAAGACCAGGCCTTTTTTGCGAGGGTTAGAGGAACGGTCATAAAGATAGAGCACCTCACCCGCTTGCATATAGGCCTTGACCCCAGTTGGCACGAGGACGATTTCTCCTGGTGCAATGACCGTGCGTTCTGCCACCTTTAAGTCGTAACCAGCTGCGTGTGCTGTCTCCCGTTTTGGTAACAAGTCCTGATTGGTATAGCTTGATACAAGTTCAAATCCACGAATTTTTGTCATCTTCATTCCTCTTTCATTCTATATAGTTTCCATCTCTTCTATTATACCATCACTTTGCCCTAGCGTCTCCCCTCTACTACTATTCGTATTTTTAAAAAGAATTCTCTTCAATCTGGAAGTTACATATTGTTTTCATGTTTTTTTCTGAAAACAAAACGCTATCATGACTGATATGACATATAATTTGTGCTAAAAAATGCTATTTTAAGCTTGAAAATAAGCTTTATTTTTGCTATAATTCCCTGTGTAGGGAATAATTTTAAAAGCAAAATATTTTACCCTATAAAATTATTTTGTGGAGGTCGTGTCTCAGCATTCAATTCTTATTACCAACAGATAGGGTTTGAAATATCCAGATCTTTAAGAGTAATCAGGCATTGATGATTAGGCACTATTTTTTTATGAAAAGGGAAGATAAAATGAAAAAGAATAGGAATATTAAAATTTTCTCATTTGTCCTTTGTTTAGTGGCCATGCTTTTCGCTTTAGGTCTGAATCGCACTTCAGCTGAAACTCCTGAAGTTTCAGTAACTGGAAAATTCGTAGATACAATCAAAAATGTTAAGGTATCAAATAATGAAGGCGGAGTTCTCGACTGGGAATTAAAACAATGGGCTACATTCCGTCTTAATGCAGATTTTGATTTATCTGGAAAAAATGTTAAGGCAGGAGATCAAACGATAATTACGGTGCCTGATGCTATAATCATTAACTCTGATAATATTGAAATCAAGGATATCAATACAAATGAGGTGATTGCACATGCAAAACTAAGTGCTGATAACAAGTCCATTACTTTAACTTATACGGATTATGTTGAAAAACACTCAGATACTCACGGATCTTTCTTCTTCTATGCTCGTGTCGATTTCAAAAAACACCCTCAACAAGGAGAAATTCCAGTTGAGATTACGATTAATAAAGAAACAATACCTGCTGGTAAGGTATCATTTACTGGTATTGGCGATGGTGATCCGTCTCTTTTATCAAAGACTAGTTGGGTTAACGAGGGAGACAAAAGAGAGGTTCAATACACTATTTCAGTCAATCGTACAAAACAAAACGTCAAGAGTGTAACAATTGAAGATCACTTGAAATTTACAAATGCTAGCTATGTAAAAGATAGCATTAAGGTTATCAAAGGTAAATTCTCTTATGAAACCGGTGAATGGGTATTCTCAAACCGTGTTGATGTAACAGACCAACACAAGATTACAGTTAGTGAAGATGGACAATCTTTCGTTGTCAAATTAGGGGACATGACAGAAGAAGACCAATATCGTATTTCTTATAACGTACGTTTAAATTATGAACCCGTTGATGGCGAATTATTGAATAATGACGCTACATTAAAAGGTGAAGGTGTCGTTGTTAAAGAAGTGACAAATGGTGCTTTAGTTCAAATTGCTGGTGGTGCTGGTGTTGGTTATGTTTACTCAATCAACATCCATAAAGTAGATGAGGCGAATCAACCACTTAAGGGTGCTAAATTTAAAGTAGTTCGTCAAGCTAATAACCAAGTTATTGGTGAGTATGTATCAGATGATAATGGTAATATTGCTGTTAACAAACTGTTGAAAGATAAATATATCATCACCGAGGTTGAAGCACCATCAGGCTATGTCATCAAGGATGCAGATACAGAAGTTAATATTGAAGATTTTGGAACTGATCGTTCAGTAACTAAAACAATTGTGAATCCGAAAGATAAGCCAAAAAGAAACACAAGCTACCATCGAACTAGAGAAAGCTCTTACCGGTCGTGCTCTAACAGATGGCGAATTCAGCTTTGAATTGTACGAGGGTGCAACTAAGCTTCAAACTGTTACCAACAAAAACGGAAAAGTAACATTTGCACCAATTGAGTACACCGAAGAAGGTGAACACACCTACACTGTTAAGGAAGTAGCTGGAAATACCCCAGGTATTACCTATGACAAGACTGATAAACAAGTAACTGTTAAGGTGAAAAAAGATGGCGACAACCTGAAAGCAGATGTGGCTTATCCAGATAATAAAACCTTCTCAAATACTTATACGGCTCCCCAACCAGCAAAAGCTAAAATTTCAGCTAGCAAGATTTTAGAAGGTGCTGAATTGAAGAATGGCGAATTCAATTTCCAATTGTTGGATGAAACCGGAAAAGTTCTTCAAACAAAACAAAATGCTGCAGATGGTACGGTAACCTTTGATGACATTTCATATTCATCAGAGGACGCAGGAAAAACCTTCCACTACACGATCAAAGAAGTTATTCCTGAAAGCAAAGCAAAAGGAATGACCTACGATGAAGGAAGTATTGATGCTACTGTAACTGTCACAAAAGATGATGCAAGCAATACACTCAAAGCTTCTGTGGCATATGGTGATAAAACATCCTTCACCAACAAATTAGTAACAACCTCAATTCCACCAACTCCTCCAACTGTTGACAAACCTGAATTGAAACTCTACAGCATCCAATTGCACAAAGTGAACCAAGAAGGGGAAAGCTCTTGTTGGTGCCGTATTCGGTCTCTTTGAAGCCGATGGTACGACTCCTGTAGCAAATCCTTATGGTGCAGGTCAAGCAACTGCTACCTCTGATGCAAACGGTCTTGTAACCTTTACAGGATTAGAAGCAAAAGATTATGTAGTAAGAGAGCTTACAGCTCCAGACGGTTACCAATTATCAGATGAAGTCATCAAGATCGCAGCTAGTGATTTGGTTGCTTCAAACAGTGTAGTGAATAAAGGAAATGTCGTTAACAAACCGTTCACTTCAATTCCACCAACTCCTCCGACTGTTGACAAACCTGAATTGAAACTCTACAACATTCAATTGCACAAGGTGAATGCGGAAGGAGCCGCACTTGCTGGTGCAGTATTTGGTCTCTTTGAAGCTGATGGTACGACTCCTGTAGCGAACCCTTACGGACAAGGTCAAGCGACTGCAACTTCTGATAAGGATGGTCTTGTAACCTTCATTGGATTTGAAGCGAAAGATTATATCATCAAGGAATTGACAGCTCCAGCTGGCTATCAATTATTGAGCGATCCAATCACTGTTACAGTGGAAGACTATGTGAAATCTACAAACTTTGTAGTGGACAAAGGAAATGTCGTTAACAAGAAGACACCTCCAACACCTTCAACTGATAACCTAAAGGAAATCATCCTTCTGGTAAACAATCAAAAGAAGGTAAGAAACAAGGCCTTCCTTCTACTGGTGAAACAGTAAGTACTGGACTTATTGCAGCAGGGCTTGCCCTTGCAGGTGCTGGAAGCATGCTCGTTGCTAAAAAACGCCACGAATAATTCTAAAACAGGTTTTCATCTAGCATTGCTAGATGGACCTGTTTTTTATTGATGACAGTCCTGTTTTCTGATCTTATTCCCGGTGTTTTTGCGCCCTTTCTAAGGCACAAAAAAGAGATCAGCTCAAGTCCAATCTCTAGCTTCATTATAATTCCTGTAATAAATAACGGAAGAGTTCTAAATTCCCTTTTTCTTCATTGACCAAGTATTCTGGATGCCACTGCAAGCCCATAATCCGATGGCCGCCTACTGCTTCAATCGCTTCGATGGTGTGATCGCGCGGATCAAAGGCGGTCGCACGGAAATTTGGTGCAAGATCCTTGATACTTTGACGGTGAACGGAATTGATCCGACTAGCCTGACCAAAGAGTTGCTCTACCACACTGCCTTTTTTAGTCTCGATAGAATGGGAAGTCCCAAATGGAAGACCTTGCCAATGCCCTTCAATCTCTTGATTGAGTGTTCCTCCAAAAGCCACATTGATCAACTGAACCCCACGGCAGATTCCTAGAACCGGTTTGTTTTGGCGAACCGCTTCCTTCAGCAGGGCAAGCTCAAATTGATCCCGTTCGATATTGTAATCATCGCTTTCGATGGTTTTTTCTTCGCCATAGAGACTAGGATCGACATTTTGACCTCCACTTAGGATCAACTTGTCAATCGTTTCAACATAATCCTTAACTAAGGAAGGATCTCCCATCGGGATGACCATTGGAAGTCCACCTGCTTGACGGATCCCTTCCGCAAATTGACTAGACACGGAGGAATGAAGGTTTCCCTTCCGGGTCAACCGGACAGAGATTAGCGGATACTCCAACAATTGTTCTGCACATATTCATTCCTCCTTCATTTTAACTACTATTTATCTTACCACCCATTAGTGATCGTGTCTAATATGTATTTTTTAAAACCGTGATAGATTTTATTTATCACCTTCACCTTCCTCACAAAACAATTGATGATCATACAAGTTTTTTTACCTATATTATGTTAAAATAGAGAGGAAAATAGAATCGTCCTTCAAGGCACACATTAAGCCGTTTCGAAGGCGCAAGCGCTAGATTTCCTAGCCTTGTTGAAAAAATAGACATAGAAATGGAAGATACAATGGAAAAACAAACCGTTGCAGTATTGGGTCCTGGTTCATGGGGAACAGCCCTTTCACAAGTCCTCAATGATAACGGCCATGAAGTCCGTCTCTGGGGAAATATCCAAGAACAAATCGATGAAATTAATACCACTCATACCAATCAACGCTATTTCAAAAATATCGTTATTAGCGATCAAATTACCGCTACGACTGATCTGAAAGCAGCTTTGGACGGTGTGGATGCTGTCCTCTTTGTCGTTCCTACAAAAGTGACCCGCTTGGTCGCTAAACAAGTCGCTGAAACACTGGATCACCCTGTCACAGTCATGCACGCTTCTAAAGGGCTAGAACCTGGCACACACGATCGGATTTCTCAAATCCTTGAAGAAGAAATTCCTGCTTCTCTTCGCAGTGAGGTAGTGGTCGTTTCTGGACCGAGTCATGCAGAAGAGACCATCGTACGGGACATCACCCTCATTACAGCAGCCTCAAAAGATTTAGAAGCTGCACGCTATGTTCAAGAACTCTTTAGCAATCACTACTTCCGCCTCTATACCAATACAGATGTTATCGGAGTGGAAACTGCTGGAGCCTTGAAGAATATCATCGCGGTCGGAGCTGGAGCCCTGCACGGTCTTGGTTATGGTGACAATGCCAAAAAGCAGCCATCATCACGCGCGGTCTCGCTGAAATCACGCGCCTTGGCGTTAAGCTCGGAGCTAGCCCATTGACCTATAGCGGTTTATCTGGGGTCGGTGACTTGATCGTTACCGGAACTTCTGTTCACTCTCGTAACTGGCGAGCTGGGGATGCTCTCGGACGTGGCGAAAAATTGGAAGACATCGAAGCCAACATGGGCATGATCATCGAAGGGATCTCTACGACCAAAGTCGCCCACGAGCTGGCCCAAGAATTGGATGTCTACATGCCGATTACACAAGCCATTTACCAAGTCATCTATGAAGGAAAAGATATCCGCGAAGCCATCCACCACATGATGAGCAATGAATTTAAAGAAGAAAATGAGTGGAAATAAGTCAACCACCCTAACATCAATCCTACCTTTTAGAAAGGAAACTATATGACTAAAGTTAGAAAAGCAGTCATTCCTGCGGCTGGTTTGGGGACACGCTTCCTCCCAGCTACCAAAGCTTTGGCAAAGGAAATGTTGCCAATCGTTGACAAACCTACGATCCAATTTATCGTAGAAGAGGCTCTGAAATCTGGGATTGAAGAAATCCTTGTCGTAACAGGGAAGGCCAAACGTTCGATCGAAGACCATTTCGATTCTAACTTCGAATTGGAATACAATCTCGAGCAAAAAGGCAAGACTGACTTACTCAAGTTGGTCAATGATACAACAGCGATCAATCTTCATTTCATCCGCCAAAGTCACCCTCGAGGTTTAGGGGACGCTGTTCTTCAAGCCAAAGCCTTTGTTGGAAACGAGCCTTTTGTCGTTATGTTGGGAGATGATCTGATGGACATCACGAATGATGATGCCTTGCCATTGACCAAACAATTGATGAACGACTACGATGAAACCCATGCGTCAACCATCGCTGTGATGGAAGTCCCTCACGAAGAGGTTTCTTCTTACGGTGTGATCGCACCTCAAGGAGAAGGTATTAACGGTCTTTATAGCGTTGAAACTTTTGTCGAAAAACCAAACCCAGAGGATGCTCCAAGTGATCTTGCTATTATCGGACGCTACCTCTTGACTCCTGAAATCTTTGATATTCTTGCAAATCAAGAACCAGGTGCCGGCAATGAAATTCAATTGACAGATGCGATCGACACCCTCAATAAGACCCAACGAGTCTTTGCCCGTGAATTTAAAGGCCAACGCTACGATGTAGGTGATAAATTCGGCTTCATGAAAACTTCGATCGACTATGCCTTGAAACACCCTCAAGTCAAAGATGATCTCAAACAATATATTATCGACCTTGGAAAAAAATTAGAAGCAACTGAACAAACTGCAGACTAAAAAAGAAGGAAGAGAGATTTCATTCTCACTTCCTTTTTTTGTTGTATCTTATAAACTGTATCGTTTAATGGGTTCTACGTTTTTCGATGTAGTAGCCAAATCCAAAAACTATCAAAAGAACTCCGCCTACCATTGTCGCAATGGAAATACTTTGACCGGTTGATGGTAATTTTTTCTCACCTTTCTTCTCTTCAATTTTTGCTGCAGATTTATAAACTACACCATAAGTTGAGAAATGAGAGGTTGTAAATGTTATGGCTGACTTATCTTCATTTAGTTGGAATTGGAAGGATTCCAATTGACCATTTTCACCGATACCATAAACTGCTTCTACTTCTTTTTGGCTATTTACTGGAATGGTCACAACAGTTGGACTAATTTGATGTACAGGATTATTTTGGTTCGATAATTGAATATTATATGCCTTGTACTCTTTACCAGCTAGTTCTTTGACATCTTTCAAAACTTCAACAAGAAGACTATAGCCACCTTGAGCAAAATCAGGGTTTTGCAAGACGATACCTGTTGCCTGGTCTACTAAAATATATGAATTTGTTGGTAAAACTGGGCGACCAACGGTACTAACACTGTTGCTATTTGTAGGAACAACAGTAGTTGTACGACTTGGTGTTGTTTCTTCCTTGCTTGGCTCTGTACTTGTTTCAGTGCTTGGTTTCGTTTCTGACTTGCTTGGTTCTGTACTTGCTTCGGTGCTTGGTTTCGTTTCTTCCTTGCTTGGTTCTGTACTTGACTCAGTGCTTGGTTTCGTTTCTTCCTTGCTTGGCTCTGTACTTGCTTCGGTGCTTGGTTTCGTTTCTGACTTGCTTGGTTCTGTACTTGCTTCGGTGCTTGGTTTTGTTTCTTCCTTGCTTGGTTCTGTACTTGACTCAGTGCTTGGTTTCGTTTCTTCCTTGCTTGGTTCTGTACTTGACTCAGTGCTTGGTTTCGTTTCTTCTTTGCTTGGTTCTGTACTTGCTTCGGTGCTTGGCTTCGTTTCTTCCTTACTTGGCTCGGTGCTTGACTCTGTTGGATCCTTGTAGTCATCTGGTAAAGATGCACGGTATGGATCATCTGTACGACCTGCTTCTTTTAGAGTTGCAGACAATTCAGACTCATATTGCTTGAATTGTTTGAAGAGACGTTCAGACCGAGCTAAAGCATCTTCAGTCACCTTATCTTCAACTGCTTTTGCTGCAGCTTCATCAGCTTTCAAGGCAGCGTATTTTGCATCGCTCACTTTTTGTTCAATAATGAGCTGTTTTTCTAGTGCTTTCCAGTGATTTTGGATAGATTTTCCAAAGAGATCTTGGTTATTGATGGCCATTTGGTCGATGTGCCAAACTGTCCAATACCATGAATTTGGATCATAAGTAGCCGTTTGAGGTTTAAAAGCTTCGTAAGTATCTTTTACATTTCCATAGAATGGAACATAAGGGGTATTCCGTGAAGGTCCCATGCCGAGCCATACAGTTCCACCAAATGATTTGGAAGGTTTGGATTGATTTGATAGACATGGGCATCAATCACATTTTCATTTCCTAAAGCATACTTGTATTGGTCTTTCCGAACAGTATCGTTGCTACCATCATCACCTTGTTTCTTAACACCAATTTGATCATCTGGTACAAAACGTCCATTCAAGTGTTCAAACCGGTTCCGTTGCAAGGCAAACGCATCTTCTAAGGTGTATTTTTTGTTTGGATCGGTTGGTGAACGGAAGAGCTCATACTCATCATCCTCATAAGTGACTTTAGAGTCTGGATCTAGCAAGGTGATTCCTGCATAGGTCCGTGAGCGGTCTCCTTCAGCATATTTTTCTGGTCCATAAGATTTAGCGATATGGAAGTTGCCATCTTTGTCTGTCTTGTAGTTACCAGATTCCTTGGCTACTTTTTCGACATCTTTAGAGGCAATGACATTTTCAGTGTCATTCAAATCAACATGACCTAGGTAGTAGGTATTTGCAAAGACTGCATATTTATCTTCTGGCACCTTCACCGCTACATATTGGTGGCCAGAAAGAATTTCCATATACCAAGTTTCATTTTGGTCTGCAAAGACGACCACATTCCCTTCAGCTGAACCTTTTTCTTCGATGACTTTAGCCAGTAATTCAACTCCTTCACGAGCTGACTTAACGCGTGGTAACACTACGTCCAACATAGCAGCTTCTGGAATTCCGTTTTCTGTCAATGGGTCCGTCTTCAAGACTTTCTTATTCGGGATAGCTGTTACTGTCGCAGTCATGGATACACCGGCTTCATTAAATCCATGTTCACCAAAAGCACCGTTACTACCGTCACCACGAGCAGAGTCATAGGTCGCTGTGTATTTCATTTCATTGGCAGCATGCGGGTAGGTGAATCCGTTAGATTCATCCTCGATCTGATCTCCCTCGTTATAGGTCTTAGCATCGACCACAACATAGTTTTTGTTGTGTTTTCCACCATTTGGATAATAAGGGTAGTCCTCTGTCCGACCAAAGAGAGTGGTCCCATCCTTGGTCAACTGGCGACCAATGATAAATCCACAGCAGGCCTGAACGGCTTGAATTGGTAGGAGTAAGAACGTCATCGCTATCAAAGCTAGTTTAAACAACCATTTCTTCATGGCAAATCTCCTTTATGTTTGAATGTTCCTTTATAGAAAAAGGGAGCATCCCCTATTTTTTATACCTTAAGTCTATCTTTTTTTCACCTCTTTTGCAAGCGCTTTCTATTTTGTGTTTTTATACCTTTTTACCCATGATTACCTTCTCTATGGACCTAGCAATAGAAGGCTCATTTAGCCTCTACAAATATATTATAATAAATATATACAATCCTTTGCATTTCAAACAATTTTCTGTTAGTTTACGATTTTGCTACATTTTTTAGGAAAAAAAGAGAGTGGGACAGAAATCGGTAATTCGTTAGAATTCGATTTCGTCGTCCCACCTCCGCACAGTTGAGTAGGGCTGTAAAAGCTGATGAAATCAGCGTAGTAGAGCCCACTCAACCACTGCGTCTTGCTCGACAATCCAAAAACAATTAAGAGGCTAGGACTTTTGTCCTAGCCTCTTCTTAAAATAGATTCAAGATTTTACCTAAGAAATAAAGCAAAAGCAAGAGATAAGATAAGGCTGCACTCATCTGATAGGTTCGGTTCATAAAGCGAGCCTCTCCTCTTACAGGAAAGACATAAGCCAACATGACCCCAGCTACTAAGCCACCAATGTGGCCCGCCATACTGATGTCTGGCATAAAACTAAAGATCAGATTGACCACAATCAAGCTGGTATAGGACTGACTCAAGTGGCGAATATAGGGACTTTGAACAATAAAGCGCAGAGCGCCAATGGTCCCAAACAGTCCAAAGAGGGCTGTAGATGCGCCTGCTGCAATCACATCTGGCGTAAAAATAGCAACAAAGACATTGCCCATCATGCCTGATAAGAGATAAAGAGCTAAGAAAGCCTTGGAACCAAAGAGATCTTCTGCCAAACGTCCCAAGTAATAGAGGGTGATCATATTGAGCACAAAATGTTCTAGGCCGATATGAACAAAAGTAGCTGTCACTATTCGCCATAACTGGCTAGGATCGACTTTCACAGCCTCTCCAATAATACCACCGCTATAGTAAATAGCAGCACCCGTTTGGTAGTCACCTCCAAATCGGATAAACATGGAAAGAAAGACTGCTGTTGTGACGAGCAACAAGAGGCTGGTCACAGGATAACGACGATCAAAGAGTAACTTCATAGACTAGCACCTCCTGAACGGCCTGATCAAAAACATCTGGTTGGAACTCCTTCTGCTGGATGGAATAAATCGTACTCACCGTCTTCCCAGTATAATCGGCTAAATAACGATCATAATAGCCACCACCATAGCCAATTCGGTAGCCTTTTGACTGGAAGACCAAGCCTGGTACATGGATCAGATCAATCTCTGACTTATCCACAAGCTTTCCTTTTTCATTGGGCTCCAGCAAACCAAAGCGTGTCTTTTTCCCAAAATATTAGGATCGTATTCCACAAATTCCATCCGACCTTGTGGATAGGTACAGGGGAACACAGACACGTTTCCCAAGTTGAAGAGCGGCTTGGATCAAGCCAGCTGTGGAAAAATTCGTGGCCAAAGGACAGATAGGTCGCAAGGGTCTTTGCCTCCTGAAAGGCTGGAAGCTCCAAGAGACGTTGAGTGAGCTGTTCATCTGCTTGAGTTTTCACGGATTCTGGCAGCTCTTTCATGGCTGCTATGGTTTCTTTTCGTAGTGTTTTCTTCATTCCCTACTCCTTTTGTCTAGCTTTAATTGTATCATTTTTTATGAAACATCCGAACAGTTTGCACACGAGAAAATAAAAATCCAACTCCAGACGGAGTTGAATCAATCCCTTATTGATTGGCTTTCATTTTCAAAAAATTACCAATGTTTTCCACAGCAAAGGGAAGGGCAGCCTCATTTGGGCTCATCTTCGGATGGTGCAGGGCATAAGGGGTATCAATCCCCAGCCAGAACATGACACCAGGGACCTTGCTCAAGAGAAAGCCGAAGTCTTCTCCTGTCATCGCAGGCAGGATATCAATCAGGTTCACGTCTTCCTCAGCTGTGAAAAAGTCCATGAGTTCTTTAGCCAATTCTGGTTGGTTTTCCACAGGCAGGTAACCTCCTTGCTTGAGTTCCAGATCTAATTCTACATCAAAAGCGGCTGCAACCCCTTCCGCAATCGTTTTGACCCGTTTTTGAGTCAGGAGGTTCATCTCCATGGTCAAGGTCCGGATGGTCCCATGAAGGAAGGCCGTCTCAGCGATCACATTATTGGTGGTTCCTGCATGCATGGAACCAAAGGTCACCACAGCACCTTCAATTGGATCGACATTTCGACTCACTACCGATTGGACTTGGGTAATGAAGTAAGAAGCTGCTACAAGAGCATCATTAGCTTCATGTGGAAAGGCAGCATGCCCTCCCTTTCCTGTAAAGGTGATCTTGACTTCACAGGTCCCTGCAAAAAGGGTACCCGTATTGGTCGCAATGTCTCCCACCTTCAAATCAGGGCGCACATGCAGACCATAAAATTCATCAGGGAGCCAGTCGCCAAAAGCATCGTCCTTATACATGAGCATCCCACCAGCCTCATTTTCTTCAGCTGGTTGGAAGAGAAAGAGCAGGTTATTTTTTGGTTGCACTTGGACCAGTTGATCCAAAAGCCCGAGGGCTGTTGTCATGTGCATATCATGACCACAAGCATGCATCCGTCCTTCATGCTTAGAGGCAAAATCAAGGCCCGTTTGTTCCACAATCGGTAAACCATCTATATCTGTCCGCCAACCAATGGTTTTTCAGGTGCAGCCCCATGGAGATACACCAGGATCCCGGTCCGCCAAGTCCGTTGCTCTACAAAATCCTTGCCTGCTGTGATCTCTGCGATTCGTTCTAAGAGGTAGGATTGGGTTTCAAATTCTTCCAATCCAATTTCAGGGATTTGGTGCAAATCCCGTCTGATTTTGATTAAGTCCAATGTCATCGTTGTCTTCTTTCTATTAGAAGAGGCTGAGACAAAAGTCTTAGCCTCTCAATTGTTTTTGGATTGTCTAGCAAGACGCAGTGGTTGAGTGTGCTCTACTACGCTGATTTCATCAGCTTTTACAGCCCTACTCAACTGTGCGGAGGTGGGACGACGAAATCGAATTCTAACGAATTACCGATTTCTGTTCCACTCTCATTTCTATCTTACAAATTGCGCAAAGCGTCTTCAAGTGCTGTTTTTTGTTGTGTTTTTTCGTCAATTTCCTTGATGATGCGAGCTGGAACACCAGCTACAACCACATTTTCAGGGACATCTTGAGTAACGATCGCTCCAGCGGCAACGACTGAACCGTTTCCAACTTGAACTCCTTCAATCACAACAGCGTTGGCACCGACCAAGACATTGTCACCAATCCGGACAGGCTCAGCAGAAGCTGGCTCAATGACTCCCGCAAGAACGGCACCCGCACCAATATGGCTGTTTTTACCAACAGTAGCACGACCACCAAGAATAGCCCCCATATCAATCATGGTTCCTGCACCGATTTCAGCACCGATATTGATGACAGCACCCATCATGACAACCGCATTGTCTTCGATGGTTACTTGGTCACGGATAATAGCGCCTGGTTCAATACGCGCATTTAGGTAGCGTTTATCCAGTAATGGGACAGCTGAGTTACGGCCATCTTGTTCTACCACATAATCCTTGTTTTCAGTCAAATTCGCAAGAAGGGGCTCGATATCTTTCCAGTCACCGAACAAAACATTGCCAAGCTTGGTAACAGAAGTAGGAACAGCTGTTGCCAATTCCCCTTCAAAGGTTACTTTCACATTGGTTTTCTTTTCTGCATTCCCGATAAAAGCGATAATTTCTTGTGCAGACATTTTTGTGCAGTCATGAGATTCTCCATTCATTTCAATTAAAGGTATCCATATTATACCACAATCCTAGTGAGATGAACACCTAAGGCGCCGTGGAAGCTGATGTCGCTGGATCTTCTAGGCCCTTTATTTCACTGATAGTCCGATTCCCTCCAAAGTGAATAATGACGGAGCGCGAATCAGAAAGCTTATAGTAAAAGGTTAAGAAGAACTCTGAACCCAGCATACTCGACCAAGAAACACTGCTAGGAATTCCTACTGTATTCACAAGATCTGAATAGCTCGTTCCTATTTTCATATTGGCAAAATCTTCTCTGTTTAAGCTACCATTTTTATTGGCTAATCGCTCACTGTTTAAGTTTTTAAAATCAAGAGAAGATAAACGATCAACACCAATTTTTGAAAGTAAAACGGTTACGGAAGAAGGGGACCCTTCAGACTGATACTCCAATTGTGTCATAAAAGGACTGACACCACCTTCTTGGTAGGTTTCTTCCCCACTGCTAGCCTTCCCCAGTACAGCTACCACTTCCTGTGGAGACAGAGAAGTTGAAGAATGACGACCTTGATCCCCCTCACTTAAACCAGGAATCAGGGAAATGGCCTTCTCATAGGTCACTTGAAACTGAAATTCCCCTCTCCGGAGCAACCAAGGTACTATTACCACTCTTCAAGGTTTCCTTTCTGGTTCCATAAGACAAGCTAGTGCTTCCATATTCACTAGTAGTAGAAGAAGGATGTTCCTCGCTATGAATACCTCCTGAAGCCAGATAGGCAAATAATCCCAGCATGGCCAATAAACCAAAAAAGGCTGCCAGCGAAGACCCTTCACTCTTAGAGGAAGGAGAGTAGGTTTTCGTCCTATCTGATTGGGAGTCTAGTACCGTTTGTCTTGGTTCTGAATGCCTGCTTCCCCCTATTGAAGCCAGGTCAGCTTCTGAAATCAAGCGACTCCCACCCTGGTGAGAAGAAGTTGCCTTGATGTCTGTCCGTTGATCGTCCAATGATGTCTCCCTTCTTATACCAACACTAATTTCTTGCCTTTTTTCTTGAATTCCATTACCACTTCTGACTGCCCTGGTAGCTGGTAAGTCGCGCGATACCCCATTCCGCCATCTGACACTTCCCCCCAGATTAAGCGTTGAGGATTTCCTAGTTTCTTAATAAGCTGGGCGAATTCTGCACCTTTGTGCTCTTTTTCAGTAATGATTTCTTTCTCACTGCTTGTCTTCTCTTTTGCGTCCAACAAATTCGTCGCATCCACCATCGTCAAGCGATACCCCTGGTCTTTCTCTTCTTCAAACCACAAGTTCACACTTTTCTTCCCCTGATCGGTTTGCTTAGCTGCATAAGTCAAGACAAGAACGGTTTGTTCCCCTTGAGCTGTCTTTGTGTAGCGAACTTTTTGTGCTTTTCCCCATTCAGTCACAACTGTTTCCAAGCGGGTTCCTAGTTGCTGACTCTGCTTAAGACGGACTTTCAAATTCACCACAGCTTCGATGGTCCATTGAAAATGCTTGATTTCTTGATCGTTGCTTACCAAATTCTTGTAATCCTTTGGTTGAAAACGGGAAAGCGTTTGGTCCTCCTTGGTATCGGTTCCCTGCTCCTGTACCTGGATGCTTGCAATCGCAAGTAACAACCCTAAAACAAAACACAAAAACGGCAGCAAGAGTTCTTTTCGATTTTTTTTCATCCACTCGATCATGTGCTTCACCCCTTCTTCGTCAAACGATACTGACCACTCTGGTCGCGTTCAAAGGTCAAAGAGACCAATCCATCTGTCACCTGATAAGACAAGGCTAAAACTTGCTTGTCCTTTACAGAGGTCAAACTAAGAGAATTGGGAAGACCTGATTTTTTCAAGACTTCTTCTACTGCCGTTCCCTTTTCCTTTTTCCCATCTAGAGTCTGATAGCCTGTAAAATCTGCCTGTTTTAAGTCCTTTTTGCTCTGATAGTGAGACGACTTTGGTGCAAATCCTTGAATCGAGCTCAAATAAAAATCATCATCCTGCTTTTGAAATTCTATGGTATAAGGATAGAGCCCCTTCACAGAAGCCCCATAGCCTAACTGGACTTGTGCTCCAAAACTCGTATCTTCTTGTGTAAAGCTCGCTGCTTTTCCAAATTTTTTGACGAATGCAGACAAAGTCACCCAACTTTTTTGTACCTTTCCTTCTCCCCTTGCAAGCTCTAATGACAACAAGTCTTCTAGAGCCGGCTCTTTTGAAGAAGGAGCGACAAATTGTTGGCTTGCTTCTTGCATTCGAGATAGGCTCAGCAAACGGTCTTTTGGTAAGGTTTTAACCGGATGAATCATAAACACCAAGCAAGCCCCAACGACAAAAGCTAGCAAAGCCCCTGCAGCTTTTTGGAGGATCCGCTTATGATGTTCTATCCACTGTTTCATTTCTTCCATCCTTAATGCTCTTTCTATTCAAACTCCTTCTATTGTATAGAAAATTAGCGTATTTGTCTCGTCTTATCCCAAAAAAGAGGCGCTTGCCTCTTTCTTTTATTCATTGATTTAGTAGCTGTCTTTACTACTCAAGAGGAAATCTCCATTTTCTTGGCGAATAAAGGTCAAATCTACATAGTCCCCGTTTTTCTTTTGGAAGTCCATGACCAATTCTATCTTGTCTGAATCATCAGATGAACTCACCGTCAGATTGACTGCATCACCGTATTTTTTTAAAAGCTCTTTGTAAGAGGTCCCTCCAGCACCGGTCTCACTATCTCCAACCTTGAACCCATCTGCGAAGTTATCCTCAACCGTAAGATTTTTCCCAAATTGATTAAATTCAAATTTGACAAGCTGAAATTCTTTTCCTTTCTTAGAGTAGGTCGCTTTGACCTCTTTATTATAAGAGTTATCATCCCAGAATAATTTCAATTCTCCACTATCAAATTGAACAGAACTAGCCTTTCCATAAGCGTCGACCATTTCCTCAGGACTCTCCCCATCATCCTTTCCAGTCAAAAATTGAAGTTGCTCGATATCAGACTGCTCCCAGCTAAAATCGGCTTCCGCATCTTCTGCGGTCAACTGGTCCAAATCAATATTGGATGAAGAACCAGACTGGTTGCCTGACCAAGAAGTGTGCTTTCTAGATGGTGACGTGCTAGGGCTGGCATGACCAATCAAATAGCCACTGACTCCACCGATAAGAAGCCCAACTAAAAATCCCAAGGGCAAAACGAATCGCCTTCTTGTCTGCAGTATCCATCGGTCTTCCAACAGGAGAAAAGAGGAGCTTGTGGAATAGGTGTCTCAGGAACAGGCACTGTTTGCGGACCAATTGGTTCAGCCGCCATGTTTTGAGGAGCTTGAGGTGCAGGCTGGAATGGAGGAGTCGGTTGGGGAGCAAAGAACTACATCCGAATGTTCTCCAACAGTTGCTTCATCCACCTTTGGAAGCTCCACCGTTTCTGAAATAACTGGCTCTTTTTGCCTCTTCTTCCATTGCTTTCGTCTCCGTCGCTGAAATGCCACTAACTTCTGGAACTTCCAAGTCTTTGACTTCTTCTTTTTTTGGACAAATGCCGGCGCGACCACATCAAATTGAGGCGCACCCTCTAAGGGAGTCTGTTTCATCAATGGTTCTTGATCTTTCTCTGACATTTTTGAATTCTCCTTTTTATTCTTCTCTTCTACTATAACATAAAAACCAAGCAGGGACCAACTCCTGTCTTGATAGACTAAAAAAAGATCGGAGAGATATCCGACCTTTTAGACACTGATCTTAAAAATTTCTTGCGAAAGGCGACAATTGCAATTAGATTACCGTATGATCGAGAAATATAACTAGATCGTATTTTTTTATAATTGATTCTAAGGGACAAAAAAATATAAATTTGTTTAGCAGTAAAAAAACGACCTCTTACGAGATCGTTTTGTCTATTGG
>BNJV01002614.1_pt1 | contig 45466 bp, 41 predicted proteins | sample 8540591 | NCBI WGS metagenome assembly BNJV01 (sample SAMD00202457, study PRJDB9452) | human saliva metagenome | host: Homo sapiens
TGGTGAAGTTTTTGTGCATATACATACAACCAACGTTAACGCGTTCTCTTTATCTTTGAGCCTGTGTGTCCGTCATATCGCCTTAGCTCAGTTTGCCGTCACTATCTATCTTTGCCATCTCAAATAGTTAGTTTTGTGCAAATTCTACGTCAGCTTTCAACGCGCCAACCCAAAAATCGGAGTTGCAAATCTTACGACCGTGCTCCAATCTTTGCATACTCATGCAGCTTCTCACATCACTCATCTTTACCAAGAGCTTTTTAGCGTCCACAGCTTAGAAAGCATACGCCTATGCGATCCTCTATCATCTTAACAGCTCTTTAGCTCTTTTTATCCACCTTTAGCCTTGGTCTTCAAGAAATTTCACTGATCTGCCCACCAAGCGGTAAACCAACAAGACCAAAGGTGGCTCTCTGTGTAATTTGACCGATGTCTGCATACGGCCCGAGACGCCTAGTGGGTTTGGCACGATATCGCTTTTACGATCTGAGCCGCTTGGAAGATTCACGGCATATCGACTTTCTAACTATCTCTAGAGCGATTGCTTTGTTACCGTGACGTCCAGCCATCTTATCGCCAACTTTAGTTTGCGTTTTGTAGCTATATAAACTTTACATGTTCTTTTACAACGCCGCTTGCAGTAAAATGCCATCTTTTCTGTGTCATTCCTATCTGCAAGCGCGTGCTCTTCTTTAAGCTTTCTTTCTTCTCATTTTGAGTAATTTTTAGGCTCATCATATCTCTTTTGGATATCTTTTTGAAAAGCTCTTTGACGTATAGCATTTAAAGTAAATCTGTTGATATTCTCAAAAGTCAGCTTTGTAGATCTTTGGGCCTTTTATCTCTCTCTGTTACCTCTTGATCGCTCATAGGTGGGTTTTTAGAAGAAGCGCTGTAACTTTTGCTGCCTCTGCTGGCGGTCTGGCATAAACCAGTGTCCATCGATGCTCTTTTTCTCACGTGTCTTCTCTCTCTGTGTAAAGCCTCAGTTTGTTCCGCTATCTTTTTCATAGCCTAGTGTAGATAAATTACTAACATCAACAACTACGCCTTCCGGCATTGAGGCTAGAGCTATTAGAGCGATTTAATTTCACACATACGCCTGCTTTTCTACGCAAAGATAGCACGAAGTAACCTCTATCTCTAGGGAGTTGGGTCTAACTTCGCCTTTGGAGATCTGCTTACCAACAAGGGACTCATACCGAGCTTTGATGTCTGTACGATTTTAACAGTACCACTATCATCCAAGTGCATAAAGCTCCTCTTCTTTGACGTGTGGGTAGGTCTTTTGTTATCTCTTCAACGCCGTCTTTTAGCCTACTGAGCCTCGAGTCTCTTTTTCAGATAAGGATATCGACTTGTATGAGGCATCTTCACGTATCATCACTAACGACGATCAGCGTCCCTCGTAGCTGTATCCGTTCACGCGCATCGATGCGATTAGTGCGTGCCGATAAGCTGCCTCGCACCTTTTTCCATGCTTGGGCCATCAGCTGCGGTCTGATTTAGCCCTCGATCTCGTCGCCTTTTAACGATCGGATGCTGTAGAAAACCGTCGTATTTTGGTTTACGTCTTCAGTCTCTCTCTAAAGAGTAGTGGTCGATATATGGACGAGCTTCATCGTCACCAAGGATAAAGATGTATTATCAACCTTTTCAAACTCGCTTTGCTCTCCACGTTTTGCTTTTACGCTCTCCCCAAGCATCTCTTTGCGATAGCACTTTCCCGCCCACCTGTTCCAACGATAGGAGCAGTTGAGGCAAGTAGTGGCACTGCTTGACGTTGCATGTTTGAAACCTATAAGCGCACGGTTAGCGTCATCGTGCTCTAGGAATCGGATACAAGCGGCTGACACCCAGCGACGTCATGGCACGAGGCAAAGGTCGATCGGTGTGCACCTTCTGCTGCGAGCCGGCATCATCTCGCCCTCTTCTGTAACCTCGATCAAATCATCGACGTACGTCCATTTTCACATCAAGCTTTCAGTTTGATGCTGGAGCGATAACATCAGTTGCCTCTTCTTGTGCCGCCAGTTAGATGATCTATCCCATCAGTCACTTTGCTGCCATCAACGAGCCTTTTATATGGTTGCTTCCTTAAACAGCCAAGATCATTTACTTATGCCAAGCTGGAAAGAGGTTCTATAAGACCGATGTCTGACCTTCCAGGTCCTGCTAACTGGCTCAGCCCTGCCGCAGGTTGGCTGGGCAACGTCACGCGCAAAGCCAGCACGCTCTTTTACCGCTTTCACACTCGCCAAGTGCAGACGGACGGCGCGTTTGTGAGTAACCCTCACCTACAGTGGGTTTGTCTGATCCATAAACACAGCTGACTGACCGCCCGTAGTAAATCTCCATAATTGTTGCTGTGATCATTTTTGGATTGACAAGATCGCAGGCATGATCTCGTCAGTATTATTACTTGAAGCGCCAGGTTGTACCGACGTGATGGCCTTTGCATCTTAACTTCAAAAGGCAAGATGGAAGCTCTACGCTAGCAAACGCTCGCCGATCGAGTCTTATAGCGCGGCGGTTACCAGCGTGGTCGCGTGGTCGTCAATGTGGCCTTGTCCGTTTTTAACTTTTATAAGATATTTTGCAGTCTGTGAGATCCTCTTCGCTAGTTAGCACGAGTAACATACTCTGCAGCATCAGAGTGAGAGTTTGTGGTTCATCTTCATACGACCAACTTTTGTTGGGTCATATCTTTCTAGGGTTAAACAATATATATCATGCAAAGCTTTTGCAGCCTCTTTAACTACTGGCTCGCTTGATCTCATAGACCTTGTAAAGTCTAATCGCAGCAAGACGTTTTCATCATCTACGCCCTCAGTTTGTTTTTAAAACCTTTAAGCATATCATTATCAGCGATAAATGAATTTATTATGAGCGTCGTCAACGCCAGCTCGCAGAGTTGTTTATATGTCGATACTTCATGCTCCGGCTAAAAATTTTTGCAAGTTTATTTCTCATCAAGAGCAGATAGGTGTGTCATATAAATTCGCCGCTTTCCGTGTTTTATTACAGGGTTTTCGCAAATACTCTATAGTGCTTCGATCGGATGCTCGACAAATTTAACGCCATCTCGATTAATTTATCAGCTTTTTCTTTGTTAGGCGCTTGCCAGCTTGGTGAAGAACCTCTCCATCTTCATTTTTATATCATACCAACTCTTCCTAGATAATCCTCTGGGATTAGTTAAAACATTATTATATCGATTAAATTTTATATCGGATAAAATAAACTTTAATAATGTCTTGTTTTATATCTAATGCCCTAAACAAGATAATTTACAGGCACTTTTCAGCCTTATTTATCTAATATATAAAATATCTTTTGTATCATATTCAAATGCATACCTAAGATCCGCGATCTGAAGTTATTTGAGCTGTAGATAGGGTTTATTTGCAACAGTCGCACTCTCTTCTTGTTTAAAGATAACTGCGAGCTTCATGGAGTTGATTTACAACAACACGCTCAACACCATTTATAATAAATAGAATTCTATCTGTCATCAATGGAATTTTCACGTATGATGCTTGCTTTGGCTTCTTCTTTAACGCCAACTTTATCCGCAGTCTTATCGTCTTTTTCATGGACGATAAGGGCGTATCTTTCATCTTTAAATTTACAGACATAGGACCTCTTTCTGTCACTCTCGATTGCATATTTTGGTTTTTCCAACTCTGAGCTAACATATTCGTAAAGTCAAACGATTTTGCGGATCATGTATAGGAAAATCGGTCAGCTTTTTCGATACCGCTTTCTGTCTGATTGTTATTTGATTTAAAAATTATCAAAAGCTCTTTTTGTAGTTGTAGTAGGTTCGGAACGTCTATCTCTAACGACGTTAGAAGTCAGCTCAGACGGTTTCCTGAGTATAAGCTATTTAACACTGCATCCACCTCGTGGTAATTTTGAAAAGAAAGTATACGCTCTTACAAGGCATCTGAAAATTACAGAGAGAGCCTCTGCCCTCTCTTGAAATATTCGTAATGGCATATTTAAGTTCAACCTTAGCATCAGCCTCTTCAGCTCTAAGCTGCTGCTTCGTCTTTGACTAACGCCCTTCTTTAAGAACAGATGGAGTTTCCTTCGCTGCGTCTTTAGCCTCTTTAGACCCAAGACCAGTAATGCTCTAACAACCTTATATAATCGTGATTTTTCTATCACCAGAATCAATAGAGAACGATAGTTACATCTCTGTTTTCTCTGGCAGCAGCTGTCACAGCGACTGCACGCAGCTACCATTACCGGGGCTGCACCTACACCAAATTCTCTTCAAACTCTTTTACAAGTTAACTAAGTTCAAGTACAGAAAGATTAGATATAAAACTCATACGTCTTCTTTTATGAGTATTGCCTATCCTATGTTTAATTTAATTAAGCTGATTGTTCTGTCTGCTCTTTAAGCGCATTACAAAACCAATTGTAGAGTTTTGAATTGGCGCATGCAACTGCAAAAAGCATCGCAATAAAGCTCATCACGGCTAGGGCATTTTAGATAGAGCTTTACTTTATCAACACTTGCAACTCGCCATCAATATAAGCTGTTTAATTTTGAAAAGATCAGAATGACTCTTCACAGTGCGCCTGACGTTACTGCCTAATTGATCTTCCCCAAAGATAGATATTTGTATCTTTGAGTTCCATTCCGACTTTAGTGACTTAAGAGACAATGTTGCAAGAGTATTTTTAATAACACGAACTTTTATATGTTCTTTCTTGCAGAATTTTAAAACTTCAAGTAACTGAGAAAGACCGATAGTCTCTAAACTATCAATAGCTCTAGCAGTTTTCGAATCACTCTAAGTTTTGCAGCGACTTTCAGTTTTTGTTACGTGTCACTCTTTTCTCCTTTCCGACGGTAATTTCAAGCAGAGACAGGTCAGATCAATTAAAGCCCAATGGCCTCAGCTATCTCAATCTAAGATATAATTTTTCTAAATTACTTATTTTAGATCCATAACTTCTTTGAGGTATCGAGAGTTACAGAAGAGCTCATTGTTAAAGACAATGAAGCATTTTTACATATCTACCCTTTTTGCAGTCGCAGGTTTATGTATTAATAGCTTTAATAAATGTTGAAATATCTTTCATTTAATTGCTCTTTAGTAAAATTGACCTTGTCAAGACCTGCGCGCTACATTTTCCTGCTTATCAACAGAAATTTTACCTGACCACTTTTTGCATTATTAACAGCGTACAATCCATCTGTAACTGTTCCAGTTTTTGGTTGGCATTAAACCTTGTAGGTCTAAAATTCACCAACTTTACCTGCAAGGCCCATTAAATTTGAGTAGCTATAAGAACATCAAAGTTCATTATACCTTTTTGGATATCTTCAAACTAGATCATCAGCACCAACTATGTCATGCACCAGCAGCTTTTGCCTCATCGCTTTAGCATCTTTTGCTATAACAGCAACTCTTACAACTTTGCCCGTCGCAGCTGGTGAAAACAACAGAACCACGAACCATTTGATCCAGCATGCCTTGGATCGGCGTTTAATTTTAATGCAATCTCAACTGTCTCATTAAAGTTGTAGAAGCTGAAGTTTTAACAGTATCGATAAGCCTCTCAGGACCTATAATACTATCTTGCTCTACTTTTTGAGCAATTCCTGAAATCTCTTACTAGTTTTTCCCATAATTCTCCATATAAATTGCTTCAGTCTTTTGAAAATCAACTCGACGGTAAGGTTTTTGAGTCTACTACTTCGACACCCATTGAACAGAGCTGAACCAGCAATAATCTTAGCTGCTTGCTCTTTATCATTTATATTTAAATCAACAGGTTTTTCTCAACAATTTCTAAAACTTGAGCTTTTGTTAATTACCTACTTTATTTTTTAAAAAGGATTATCTGTTCCTTTTGTTATACCCCGCAGCCTTCTGTAATAAGGTCTGTAGCAGGTGGTTGCTTTGTGATAAATGTAAAAGCTTTTATCAGCATAAACTGTTATAACGACTGGGATATGTAAATCCAATCATATCTTTTGTTTTTCATTAAAGGCTTTACAAATTCATAATATTAACGCCCTTTTGTCCTAATACTGGACCAACTGGCGGACTAGGATTTGCTTTTGTTGCGGCAATTTGTAATTTTATTTTCACCTATAACTTTTTAGCCATTTCTTGCTCCTAAATTATCTTCTCAACTTGTGAATACAAAATATCAACAGGGAGGTGCTTCTACCAAAAATAGAAACATTGAGTCTAAACACCATCGCTATCGTATTGCACTTCAACGATACCTGTAAAAGGTTAGCAAAAGGACCTCTGTTATGCGAACGCTTTCACCATCCTCAAAAATATTTTAGGTTTAGTGCCAGCTCTTTTGAACTTTCTCCAAGATAGTATGTATATCTTTTGCAGTCAATGGTGTAGGCACTTTTTAGCCTCACGCGATAAAACGATCAACTTTGAGTAAAGACTGAATCTTATGCCAAAAGAGCTGTATCAAGATCTAAACATGCAAAAAGCATATCCGAGGATAAAGAGTTCTTTCATTAATTTTTGCTTACCGTTTTTTCATCTCTTGCGTCTTCTGTAGGAACTATAACTTCTGAGTTGATCTCTTCAATACCGTGATCTCTAGCTCAGTGCCAATTCCTCTTTTTACTGCCATTTCGCTACCAGCGTAAGTTTGTATAGCATACCATTTATGCGACATTATTTTTCCTTATCCTATATAACTTTAGAAAAGAACAAGGACATAACATCAACAAGAGCTAAAAAAAGTGAAACAACAGCGACCACGATAAAACTGCAATAAAAAGCATTTTCTAATTTGTTCTTTAGTGGGAAAGATAACTTTCATTATTTCCAATTTAGATAGCTTTATATAATTTATAAATTTTTCCATAATCTGTAACCTTAATTGTGGCAGGGCAGAGAGGATTCAGACCCCAACCATTGGATTTGGAATCCAGCGCTCTACCGTTGGAGCTATTGCCCTAATAGCTACTTATTCTCATTAGCTTTTTAACAACTTCTTTATGAGACAGTATGTAATCTTGAGGCAATATTTTTGAGCTCAACCTTATCTGTAGTGGTTTTTGCTGTTTTTGTAGTAGTATAATTGATATCACCACACTCAGAGCATTTTTAAACCGATTTTAATTCTCATATATATTCCTTATAGAAAGCCAAGGGTTTCCCCTTTGGCATAATTTTATAAATTAACAAGTATTTTTGAAACAACACCTGAACCAACAGTTCTACCACCTTCACGGATAGCAAAAACGAGTACCTTCTTCAAGTGCAACTGGAGCTATAAGCTCAACAGAAATGCTTACGTTATCACACGGCATAACCATCTCTGTGCCTTCTGGTAATGTAATAGAACCAGTAACGTCAGTTGTTCTTACATAGAATTGTGGTCTATAGTTGTTAAAAAGAAAGGAGTATGGCGACCACCCTCTTCTTTAGTTAGAATATAAACCTCACCCTCAAATTACTGTGTGAGGAGTAATTGATTTAGGTTTGCAAAGAACCATACCACGTTCAACGTCTTCTTTTAGTACCACGAAGAAAGAACACCAACGTTATCGCCAGCTTCACCTTGATCCATCTCTTTTCTAAACATCTCAACACCAGTAACTGTTGTTGTTTGTGTGGGTTTGATACCAACGATTTCTATTGTGCACCAACTTTAACAACACCTTTCTCAATTCTACCTGTTACAACTGTACCCGACCTGAAATTGAGAAAACGTCTTCGATTGGCATAAGAAGATCTTTATCTGTAGCACGAACTGGAGTTGGGATATAGCTATCAACCGCATCCATTAGTTCCATAATTTTTGCTGACCATTCGCCATCTTGTCCAGCTTTTGCCTCTTCAAAGGCTTTAAGTGCTGAACCAGAAACTATTGGAGTATCATCACACAGGAAGTTGTACTCGTTAAGTAGTTCGCGAATCCATTTCAACTAGTTCAAGTAACTCAGCGTCATCAACCATATCTGCTTTGTTCATGAAAAACAACGATATAAAGGAACACCAACTTGACGAGATAGCAAGATGTGCTCTCTTGTTTGTGGCATTGGACCGTCTGCTGCAGAAACAACTAGAATAGCGCCAGTCCATTTGAGCAGCACCTGTAATCATGTTTTTTTACATAGTCGGCGTGGCTGGGCAGTCAACGTGAGCATAGTGACGTTTTTCTGTCTCATACTCAATGTGTGAGTAGCAATTGTAATACCACGCTCTTTTCTCTTCTGGAGCATTATCAATATTATCATAATCTTTTAGCTCAGCAAGACCTTTGCGTGAAAAGAACAGCGAGATATTGCAGCTGTTAAAGTAGTTTTTACCATGGTCAACGTGACCGATAGTGCCTATGTTTACATGTGGCTTGTTGCGTGAAAATACTTTCTTTAGCCATCTTTTCCTCCGTTATGATATGTGTCTTTATCTAATTCAATTCGTATAGTAATATAAAATCATATAAACCAGTGGAGCTCATAGCGGGACTTGAACCCGCGACCTCTTCGCCCTACCAAGGAAGTGCTCTACCTCTGAGCCATATGAGCGAAAAACGCTTGGCTGAGATGATTTTAATCAACATACAAACAACTAAAAATTCATGAAAATAAAGATGGAATAACTGTGTTTAGTAAAATCTAGATACAGCTCCCAGTTTACTTTCCCCAAATTTTTGGAGCGGAAGCAGGGGCTCGAGACCCGCGACCCTCAGCTTGGAAGGCTGATGCTCTAGCCAACTGAGCTACTCCCGCATAACAATGGTGGTGAGACGTGGATTCGAACCACGGAAGACATAGTCAGCAGATTTACAGTCTGCCCTCGTTGGCCCTTGAGTATCTCACCCTAAACATTAATAAGTTATTTTGGTATTTTCTGGTCAAACACTGTTACAAAAATGGAGCTGGTGAACGGACTTGAACCGCCGACCTGCTTACAAGGCAGTAGCTCTACCAACTGAGCTACACCAGCACCTGTTTTGATGAGTGGCAATTATAGCTAAAATAAAATAAAAGTCAAGGAGATTTTGAAAAATATTTTATCTAATTTTTGCAATCAAAAATCTATAGAATTATAAAAAATTCAAAAGACACCCGCTAGACTGAGCCGCTTTTACAAAAAAACAAAGATAAATTTTGTACATATATAAAATTTCATATTTTTCATAGTTTTATTTTTAAAAGCTAAAATTTCTATAATTACGAAAAATTACAAAGTTTAATATGCAATTTTACCTTGGGCGGTAATCTTACTGCTAATTTACGTGATCTATTTCTAGTGATCCGCTATAGAAAAAGATAGCGACACTAAGCAAAATGATCGAGCAAAACAGTGATGGTATAAAAAGAAAACAGAGACCTTATAGGTCAAAATAGATCACTAATCGAGAAAAAAATAAACACAACATTGAGAAAAATACTAAAAGATATTACAACAAATGTTGAATGACGATTGACTTGGAAGATTAATTCTTTCACAAAATTCTCTTCTTTTTCTTTTTATCAAATTTTCGTAAGTTTGCATTCTTATATTTCACAGGCTCTAAATTATGCCATCTTTTTATCTTAAAAATATTTCCCGTCCATCAAGCAATACTCTGGCACTAAGTCGTAGCGCTTCGAAAGTGGCAAAAACTCTAAAGCTAAGATTATCCAGTATCAAAGGCTCTTTGTATAGAGTATTTCCCCAAACAGCTAGCACCATATGATATGTATTTTTCCTGAACTACTAGAAGGCATTTTTGATTATCCACGCCAAGATCTTTTTAGGCTATCGCGCTTTTGATATCGCGTACTCTTCGCGATCTCCACCACCTCGCCTTAAAAACTCCCCCTAGTGCTCCACACATCTACATTTGTATTGTCAAAAATCATCATATCTTGGCATCAAAAGTAGATATGGAATTATGAGCTCTAGCTTTCTGATAAAGCTTTCGTGTTCTATTTTTTCATAAAATTGCATAGTGGTTTTAGGATATTTTTGCAAATTGATTTTTGCACTGAGATATATTTTTGGAGAAATTTCCAAAATTATTTGCAAAAAGAGAATAGACAAAAAGAAAAAGAAGCAAGTACACACATGCAGCTGCTTCATCAAAAGCACAAGACCTATTCTATCTTTCACATTTAGCTTGCTGTAAATCGACGTAGTGTGCGCCTTTACCGTCCTTAAAGTAATGCCTGTTTTGCTCTGAAAATTTCGTTGTTTGTTAGACCTTGGTAGATTAAGTTTGCGATCTCTTTTTCACGTGAGCTAAGCTCACTTAGATCGAGACTTTTTCTCCAAGTTTCACTTTTCATTATTTATATATGAGCCAGTTAGTTCTCCGATCATTGCTTGGATAAATCTGGATAAAGCCAAACTTTGCCATTTAAAAATCGTCTCAAAGGCATCTTCAAAGTGTGTCTTTCTCATGTGTGAGTTTGCATATCCTTTGACACCAAGAGCCAGCAGATGTTTGCCTTCACTAAATTTCTGGTTCGTTTGCAAGGATTAGACATTTTATATTTGGAAAACTTTCATGAATGGTTTTAATATTTTTCATCGAGGCTATCTTTAAAAGCATTTGTATCGATACCGACGATATCAACCTCATCGTTTAAATTTGCAAAAATCCTTTTGTTGTGAGTAAATTCCACATCGTCATCTGAAAAATACCCTCGCCAAAGATTGATAAGCGAACCATTTTTGAGTAAAAACAGCACATTCATAATTCTGTTTCCTTATATCACATATAGGTTTTGCTCGTAGTCTGACTCATTTACGAAAAACGATCAAGTAGCGCTCCTTGCCACTATTTGCCTCAAATTTATAACTAAAAAGTGGATAAAAATTCTCAACCACTTCTTTGTCTTCTTTTTAAAAAGATACTCATCTCAAAACAACCATTTGATATGGCGTATCTATATGGCACACTAAGAGATAGCAAATTTGAGATCAAAGTCCAAGCTATCGCTGCTTTTCATCGTAGCCACTAATTGATATCTTAATGCTGCTTACTAGCTCATCTTCTATCTTTAGTCCAGCCAAGCTGATGTGCTCTTCTCTTTTAAATTATCATCCTCATCAAAAGCTTTTTCACAGTCTTTAAAGAAAAATTTGAGCGACCTCTCTTCCGATTAGATCGCATATTTTTGCCATCATTTAAAATGACAAATTCATCAGCCAGCTTTGCTCTTGAAATTTGATATTCGTTAAAATTTCGCTCAAAAGCTAGCCGACTTTTGCATTATCAGCTCCGTTAAAAGCGTTTTGTTTTTGCTTTTTAAGATGGGTTTTAGCAAATAGTCAAGTATCGTCTTTTTACCAGTGATGATATCAGCTGAAACTATCATACCAACCTTTATCCTAAGTGGCTTTTTCTTCGCTACCAAGATAGTTTTCTCTCAGTTTCTATCCTGACTAGATAGTAGCTCTCGCCTGTTTTTCATTTTGTCTCAGTATCGGCACTGATCTGCGTTACTTTGCCTTTTAAGCCGCCATAAATACTAAAAATCATACGCTGTAGTTAACCATCGTATCAAGTCCGAGTCTTAAAAATGCAACGTCAGCTGGCTTAACCTTTACCTCGGCGATGAGCTTATCTTCTAGTGGGACGATCTCAGCAATGTTTTCACCGGGCTTGATAACGCCTGAGACTGTATGCACCATCATCTACTAACGATACCATTTACCGGAGATCTCACATAAGTTCTTTCGACCCTGTCGCTTAGGCTGATTTGCGACTCGTTTATCCTTGCGATCTCAGCAGAGACTTCATTTAGCTCTTTTTTTGCATTGTTTTTTAAATGCCAGCTTTGCCTCTTCTATCTTATTTTTGCCTCTTTTATGGTTGATTTCGACCCTTAGCACAGCAAGCACAGATGCGTCAAGCTCGCCCCTTTAGGTCATTTACGCGTCTTTGAAGTTGGATATACTCGACCTCACTAACAAGACCTTTTTAAAGATAGGCTCCATGATCGCTTTTTCTTTTAAAACAAGGTTGTAGCTATTTTGAGTTTGAGAAATTTTATTTCTAAGCTCATTTAGCTCACTTTTGGCGTTGATGGATCTGCTCTGTTAGAAATTCCTGTTGCTCATTTTAAGTGATCGATGTTTGAGTTATGCAAAGCTTATCTCGTATCTTACGGCCTTGCTATTGTTCGCATCTCTTGTTTCGTTGTAGTCAAATTCTATCATTTGCTTCAGCATCAAGTCTCATACATTAGCTTCAAGTTCATCAAGTCTTAGCTTTGACTCGCCGTAGCTACTTGTAAAGTTTTTTATTATCAAGCCTAATTAAGATCTGATCTTTTTTTAACCTCATCGCCCTCTTTTACAAAAATTTGATCCACGATACCACCTTCAGGTTTTTGTATCGCTTGGTTTTTTGCCTGATGGGATGATCTTGCCACTACCTCTTGTTATCTCATCTATCTGCGCCCACGAAGCCCAAAGAAGTAGCCAAAATACAGTTATGCTAACTGCATAAAGTATCTTTTTTGAGGTTGATGGAGCTTTTGCCAAAACTGCTTCTGAGAGGCTTGACATAAATTTCAAGTCATAAGCATCGTAGTTTTTGCTTGGATGTTTGACTTGATACCATCTACGCTATTTACATTTGATCTCCAGCGCTCTCTTGATCTTTTATGTCGCTTTTTTGAACTGGCTTTTTCGTCTGGCTTTAAATTTTTCATTTTGTTGATTTTTATATCTTCTTGCATAATCACTTCCCACTAAGTCTAGCTAAAACTTCGTCTCTTGGACCATCTAGTAAAATTTTGCCGTTATCCATCACTATGAGCCTATCAACAAGATCGAGCATCGATGTTCTGTGAGTTACTAAAATCATAGTTTTATTTACGGTATTTACCTTTTATTGCTTTTTAGCTTGCTCTCAACTGTACTGTCTAGTGAATTTGTAGGCTCGTCAAGCAAGATGATAGGACTATCTAGCAAAAACGCCCTAGCCACAGCTATGCTGACGCTGACCGCCGCTAATGCCATCACCTTTCAAAAACAGGCATATCAAAAACCAAGCGGGTGAGCATTGACATATTCATCGACACCACTTACCTTAGCAGCTAATGATCTGCATATCATCGACATATGGAGCTTTTTGAACGATATTTTTCTCTAACCGTTCCTTTTAAAGTAGCACAACATCTTGTGGCACGTAGCTGATATTTTCTTCTAAGGTCAGCTGGGTCTATCTGGTTGATATCTATACCATCAATTAGCACTGAGCCTTCAGTCGGTGCATAAAGACCTAGGATTATCTTTTTGTAAGGTTGTCTTACCAGAGCCATTTCTACCGATGATGCCTACTTTCTCACCCGGCTGAATGACAAAATTTATCCTATCAAGTGAGCCTTTTTGTAGTATCTGGGTATGTAAAGCTAACGTTTTTAAACTCATCTTGCCTTCAAAAATTTTCTTCTAACAAATTCTTACCCCTCAGGTCTTTCAACTGGCATCTGCATGATCTTTGCTAAGGCTTTGATAAGCCGTCTTTGTCTGCTCGAAAATTGCAGCTAGTGAGGCTACTTGACCCATAGGAGCGATCGCATCGAGAGCTAAGCATAACAGCAGCGATCAAACCACCCATTGTAAGGTGCGTATCTTGTATCATATAAACGCCAAGAACGATGATAGCGATAGTGTTTAACTGAACCAAAAACGAAGTCACAGTTGTGATCGAAGTAGTGATGATCTTTGACTTGATACTTCTGTTTGCTATCTCGCCAGTCGCCTCTTCCCAGTTCCACTGCACGTGACCGCTAGCACCAAGAGTTTTAATGGTCTCCCAAGCTACTAAGGCTCTCTATCAAAATTCCATTTTCATAGCTGAAGCCTCAAATGTGCTTTTAATCGCGTTTTGAAGTGGATCTTTTATAAAAATGTATAACACAAAATAGCTATCATGATAACGATAGGCACAAGCACAAGGTAGCTTCCTGTAAAATAGGTAACTATCAAGAATATTAACGCATGGTAGATCCACAATTGCAGCAAGCGACGCAGATGAGAAGAAAGGTTTCTAACTGTGTCAAATGCTTTCAAGTTGCTAGCAAATGAACCAACCGACTTTGGCTTATTGCTACATTCATATCCATTACGCGCTCAAACAAGATAGAACTCATAATGATATCGCTCTTCTTACCTGCGATCTCAAGAAAATATGAACGAACAAATTTTTAAAAATAGATCGATACCGTAAACGACGCTTACGCCAAGCGCTAGAACCCAAAGTGTCTCAACTGCGTTATTTGGCACAACGCGGTCGCTAGACGTTCATCGTAAAGAGCGGGCTTGCAAGGACAAATAAGTTTATGATAAAAGCTTGCTATCACGACGTCAAAAGTAAATTTTCTTAGAGCGCTTTAAAGTGCCCCAAAAACCAGTGATCATTACCAGCGTCGATGAGCTTTGTCGAGCTTGTATCTTCTGGGACAAATTCACGTTTTAGGTAGTAAGCATAGCCTAGATACTCATCTTTTAGCTTACTTGTTTCTATCGTACTAGTGCCAGTTGAAAGATCAGGCGTGATGATGTTTGCCATCTTTTTGTCTTCGCTGAAAGATTGCAAGATGCACGCTTTTGCCTCTAAGCATCAAGATACAAGGCAAAACTAAAGGCGAAATGTGATCAAGGTCTTTTCTGACAAGCGTCGATGCAAAGCCAGCACGTGAAGCTGCACGAGAAAATAAAGACTTCGAGCTCTTTAGTGAAAAAAGCTCGATCTCTTCGCCATCTTTTACAGGCAGACCGATAGTCAAAGCATCGGCACTATATGGGTTGTTATGAAGTTTAGTAAAGATCACCAAACATTGAAGCAGTTCGTCTTTTTATCTTATCGCTATGCATCTATCATCCAATATTTTTTTGATTTCATCTATGTAAATTCCTTGCATATTTTTAATGCCAAAGCTCAATTAGCTTACTCTTTTTGCTCTTCACTCTCAACACCGATCGCAATCAAAATGATATCTTTTGAGCTTAAAACAACATCTAGTGATTGTTTTTGTATTTACTCTGATTTATCACTTAAAAAAAGTCGATTAAGGCGCTTGACTGGATCTTTACGTAGTCTGGATTAAATTCTTTTTAGCTTCTCAATGCCTTTTGCGCTGAGTTCAAAGTGGTCAAATCCAAAAACCAAAGCCGAGTTCTTTTAATTTTTTAGTAAGTCTAACTATACTTTCGATACTAATATCGTCTTTGTTTGAGATCTCTATATAGTTTTTATATTTTTGGGTGAGCGATTTTTTAGGTGTGGCCTCAAGTTTTGAGAAATTTTCGTCCGAGCTTAATATCTCTTTACCCGAAATTATCGCCAAGCTTCCTTGAGGCAAGATATTTTCAGGCAAATTCTAGCGATTCTATTTGGGATATGAAGATCGAGCATCGCACCTAAAGTTAGCTCATTTTACCATTGGCATAAAGTATGATGCCATGCGCCATTGCCCTCGCTATCGACTAGCCTTAGATAAAGTTCGTACTGCTCAAAGTTTGAGTCAAAACCAACTACTTTTTGAGCTGCACATTACGTATCCTCTTTTATAGAGTCAAAGATAAGCTCTTTGTATTTCTCTTTGCCGATGACTAAGGTGTTTTTGATTTGCATTAAATCTTTTGCAAGTAAAGGCCAGCCAGTCTTGCACTAGCTAAAGTAACGTCAGCTGATGTAAAGTAGTGTCCTCATGTCAGTGCTTGGCGAGTACTCGACAATAGCAGCATTGACTGGGCATTCGCTATCGTTTATAGAGAAATTTGCATAGAGTTTTTTAAACTCAGCCATGATCTTATCGTCTAAAGCTGAAAATTTGACGAGTTTTACCGTAAGAAAGCAAGATAAAGTCGTTGTCATTTAGCCTTGCAACGATCGCATTTTGGTCATTTTTCGGTTGATTTTTCTTGTAAATTGGACTATTTTTATGATGACACTTTTGCCATTTTTCAAAGCCAAAAGACGCCTTTTTAGCCCTGCTAGATCTTTAAAAAGCTAACAAGCTGACAACACCACTTGGATACTCTTCACTTGCTAAATACTCACTAAATTTGGTTTGAAACCTTCTATTGTGAGTGCCGCTCCATAGGGAGTCTTTATATAAAAGCTCTTGATACTTGCTAAGTGTTGCGGCCTCTCTTTCAAATATGTCTTGAACCTTGCTAACCATCGAGTTCATGGCGAGCACCATCTTTTTAAGGTCGGTTGGAATGGGAATTCTCTTTTTGATGATAAATTGATTATCAAGTATCGCTTCAGCTTGATCTTGCACCTTAACAAGTGGTCTAAATATCGCCTTAAGAGCAAAAACGCCACGACAAGAGCGATGACGATCATTAAAGCTAGAAAGTTAAAAAAATATTTTTGAGTTTGAGTAAAGCTCATTGTAAGAGTGCTGTGCTGCCTTGAACATATAGAGTGCCAATTGGCCCAGCCAGTCATGATCTCGCTGGTTGCAACAGGAGCTTCAATTAGCGATCTTATAAAACCACTCAGGGATATCTTTAACAATAGTTTGTTGAGAATTTTCTATAAGCACCTTACCATCGACGTTCTTCAAGTTTAATGAGCTTGTATCTGCCGCTATCAAACATAGAATTTATCATCGTTTGTGCCAAAGACATATCCTCAGGATCAACAATCGGCTTTAAAGCAAGTCCAAGTGAGTTTGCTGTGTGCCTTGCGTTTTCACCGAGCTGGTCGTTAATGTATCCATTTAGGCTCTTACAAATTTAAGTAGCCAACAGCCATAAAAATCACGATGCCAAAAGCTATCACAGCGATCATAATCTGTTTTAAATAGCGTCATAAATCCTCTTTTCCTATCCCTATCTATTAGTTCCATCCACTTAGGATTTTGTTTTTATTTCCACACGGTATTGCCTGACCAAGACCTTCTTGTTTTGCCAAGTATAGCGAATCACCGTTGAAACTATAAACTGGCACAAGGTCTGTTCTTTGAGTTGCAATTTTTATTTTACCATTTATGTTGTCTAAAAATTAATGGAATAGACTTTGGTGTATCATAATATGCCAAAACCATATGTGCTTGGTTATATCTTAAGGCTTTAACGTATGTGAAGTATAATTTTTGAGTTAAATTCCAAGTTGCTTTAGGGTGAAATATTTTTGCGATAACGTAGTCTTCGCAGTCACCAGCGCCTTTTTTCCTACAATTCCATTCTGGTAGCTGAGTAATCTTTTTTATGCCAAAGTTGCATATCATCAACCCACCTAAAAGAGTTAAAAATCATTTACTTTTTATTAATTTCTCTTGTTCGGTTTGCATCTTGCAATGAAGTCATTGAAAAGAAATTTAATGCCGATGCCCTTCTTCTTGCATCTTCTCCATAATTTTAGCCACCTTTTGCTATCGTTGTTTGTTTTTATAAAATCCCCGACAGCATTTAATGCTAATAACGAAAAAGGACGCTTAAAGTAAGCGTCCAGAATTTTGCTTTGACCCTCATGGTCATCACTTTTAAATTTTTATCTTAAGTCGTTTTGAATACTGCAAGCGCCTTGAATATATCTCTTAGCAAAGCCGGCTCAAAACTATCTGAAACCATACCCATGTTATCTAGCAATCTATATTTTTGCATAAGATAGTGCAGTTTCAGTTGTAGCGATCTCTTTTAAAGCTGTGTTGTACTCGTTTTCTGCATCAAGTAGATTGATAAGGTCGCGGCGACCGATTCTAAACTCATCTTGGTATGCATCAAGAGTAGCTTTTTGAATATTCAACGTGTTGATTTAGATATCCCATTTTTTTCTTGGTTAAGAACATAGTTTTGCCATGAGAATTCTAAAGACTCTTTAAGCTCTCTTACAAGGTTATCCATAGTTTGTTGCTCTTGTTGAACAGCAAGTTGGCTCTTCTCTTTATCTAGCTTATCGTTACCTTTTGTTGTAAAGGTTATAGTTTAGTCTCAAAAAGAGCGTCAAATGTTTGCTCTTCATAATCATCATATAAAACATTTGAGTGATCATAAGCGCCTGACACAACAAGATCTAGTTTTGGTAAGAATGGTGCATTTTTCTCTTTTACAACTGACTCTGCCATAGCTATATTTGATCTTTGAACTAGAAGTGTTGGGTTACAAAGAACAGCTTTGTCATAAACAGCCTCTTTAGTGCTTGGTAATGGCAGGTTAAACTCAGGCATTACTAGATTTTTAGCAGCAACTTTTCTTCCATATAGTTTTTCAAATGTAGAGTGCATCCTCGTAATTGTTTTTAGCAGCTACATAGTTTGATTGAGCCAAAGTATAGCGTGATCCAGCTTGTCTCTCTTCAGAAGCTACGCCGTAACCTGATGCGGCTCTGTCTTTTATTTGATTATCAAATTCCTCGTGACTTTTTACGTTTTCTTCTTCAATATCAAAAATTCTCTTTGTTTGAAGAACTTGTAGGTAAGCATTTGCAGCGCTTAGTGTTAGTCTATCTGCAGCTTGAGCTACTGTGTAAGCAGCTGAGTCAAGTCTTGCACTTTGAGAGTTGATTCTGTTTTTATCAGCACCACCATTATAAAGGTTTTCAACTAAAGTTAAAGATGCTGCCAGATGCTCTGCCATCGCCTCTTCTTGTTGTAAGACCATCATCAAGACGTTTTCTCTCATATCCTACTCTAGCAGCTGCATCCGAAGTGTTGGATAGTAAGCATTTTTAGCTATTTTTAGGTCTTTTGCCTACTTGTAAGTAGTTAAAGTCTGTAGCTTTTTAAGCTTGGGTTTTCATTTAAAAATAGTTTTTACAACTTGATCCAAAGTCAATACGCTATCATCAGCTTGTGCTGTAGCTACTGCTTTAGGCTCTGCTGATATAGTTTGCTCTATATTAGATTTTTTAGCTGACTGAGCATTTTGTTACAGGTGACTTAGCTCTCATTAAAGCATCTTTTATAACCTGACTCATTTTGAACTTTTGCAAGTAACCTCATTAGCTTCATTTTCAGAAACTGGAGCTGTATCAACATATAAAAACTTTCTTCCACCAACTTCATAAACGCCAGTAGTTAGTCTGCTATCTGATATTTTTGCTGTTTACTTTACTAACAGCACTATCGATTCTAGCAGCGCTATCATCTTGAGCGAATGAAGCTAGAAAAATCCTATAAGGGACATCTTGAGCAGACAACAGTGTTGCTGCAGCCAAAGCACTAATTGCTAACATCTTTTTCATAACTAGATCCTTTTTACCTTTTTATTGCCAAACTTTTTGCTTGACTTTTGGTGCAATTATACACCAAGAAATATTAAACGTATTTTAAATATCTTATGACAAAAATAATTTTTATATTGTCTTAGAAAATCGCCTTAAATTTTTCAGGAATTTTCTTAAGATACTCATCAAAACACATTGCAATATTTTCGTATTATCAGCGTTCCTGTCTCATTTACACTGATTTTTATCTGTCGTAACATCGACAAATTCACTCAAATTCTTTAGCTCTTCAAGCTCACTTTTGAAATGTTCAAAGAGATTTATATGAAAATTCATCCTCGACTGCCTTGATATTAAGCCCAAAATTACTCATCAAACTCATGATCACACTTTTTCTAAGCAAATCTTCATCGCTTAGATAAATTCCCCTTTGCGTATGGCAACTTTCCACTATCGATCGCTTTTCATACTCATCCATATCTTTATGATTTTTGTGCGTAGTGTCTTTTGCACTCGCCGATACTTGTGATGCCTATGCCAATAAGATCAGCGCCACCTTTTGTCGTATATCCTTGAAAAATTTCTATGCAAAGTACCATTTGCCAAAGCTCCAAAAAGCTCATCATTTGGCTTTGCAAAGTGATCCATTCCTATCATTTTGTAGCCATTTTTTTGGTTAAAAACTCAGCTGTAAATTTTTAAATTCAAGCTTTACTTCTGGATTTGCAAGGTTGTCTCATCAAATTTACGCATTGATATCCATGGCACGTGAGCGTAGTTAAATACTGCAAGCCTATCTGGATCAAGCGTAAGAGCAAGCTCGAGCGTCTTTTTAAAGCTCTCCAGACTTTGATACGGCAGGCCGTAAAATTAAATCCATATTGATTGATTTTATGCCCTTTTGCCTAGCCATTTTTACGGCATTTTTGAGTGATCTCATAAGGCTGAATTCTATGAGATTTCTTTTTGCACTTTCTCATCAAAGTCCTGCACGCCGTAGCTTATGCGGTTAAATCCGTGAGATATGAGCACATCAAGCTGCTCATTTGTCAAAAAATCTCGGGTCTATCTCGCAGCTTATCTCAGCCTCTTTTGAGAAATTTTTACTGGTAGCCTTGATAAGTTTGATAATCTCATCAAGTTGAGCCGCGTTATAAAATGTCGGAGTGCCGCCACCAAAGTGCATCTGCAAGACCTCAGTGCTTGTGTCTAGGGTGGCGAGCTAAAATTTCCAAGCTCTTTTTTTCTACATATCTTATATATCTCTTTGCGGTCCTCTTTGCTCGTGTAGATGACGTTACAGCCACAAAAATAGCAAGCACTCCTGCAAAATGGCAAGTGCAAATAAAGCGAAAGCGGCCTTTTTTTATCGCGGTTTTCAAGCTCTTTTTACGTAAGCCTCATAGCTACTCGATGTCACTAAACTCTGGTGCTGTCGGATAGCTTGTATATCTTGGCCACGGCCTTGAATACTTCACATACGCGCTAAAAATCAATCATCTGCCCCTGCTCCTTGCCATTTTGGATCATCTCTTTTTATATCTACAAATAAATTGGATGCTCTTTTGATATTTTTTTACCAGCTTATCAAGGTCGATGTTAAACTGCCTGCTCTTTTTATCGTGAGCGATCTTCTTGATCTCATCCATCGCAACCACCCAAACATCGCTAAAATCAACTGGGATATTTTGCCAGATCGTCTTTTCAAGCCTTAGGTCAAAATTCTCTTTTTGCGACTCTTTTAAGGCCTCTATCAAAGCTGAGAGCGATTGTACAGAAATGACAGTGTGTAAATTTTGATTTTCATCAATGCCAAACCACGGCTCTTTCGAGTCCCATGAGCCACTTTTTAAATTTAAAATGTGCTCGTTTGGATTTTTCGTTGAAACTATCTCAAAGACCGTTTTTTCAGGCTCGCTTAGCCCAAGATTATTACCGATCTCATCTATCTCATCATATATATTTTTCTCTTCACTCATCTTCTTCTCTCATCTAGCCAGACCATCACGCCCTTTTGTGCATGAAGTCTATTTTCCGCCTCGCTAAAAATTTCATCCGCGTGCCTCTCAAAGACCGCCTCGCTCACCCTCGTAGCCTCTGTAAGCTGGCAAGCAGTGCAAAAAAATATCGCGTCTTTTTAGCAAGGCTCATCAAATTTTTCATCCACGCAGTATCCAGCAAAGTCTTTTTAGCCTCTTTTCTTTCTCGGCCTCTTGCCCCATCGATACCCAAGTGTCCGTAGTCACTACATCGGCACCATTTACCGCTTCTTTTTATATCATTTGTGATAAAAATTTTTCGCACCTGAAATTTCTGCGTTTCATTAGCCATTTTTAGAATTTCAGCGTCCGCCTCTGTAGCCTTTTGGCGTGGCGACCCTTAGCTCAAGGCCAAGCTTTACTTGCTAGCATAAGCCATGAGTGAGTCATGTTGTTGCCATCTCCCTGCGTATGCGACCTTCTCTCCTGCGCTAAATCTCAAGCATGGTTAGATAATCCGCCATGAGCTGCACTGGGTGAAAATTTATCGCTTAAGCCGTTTATCACCGGCACGCTTGAAGAGTAGCAAATTCTTCTAGTGTCTCGTGCTTATCGACCCCTAGCATCGCCATATCGCACATCCTGCTGATCACTCTAGCGGCATCACGTATAGGCTCGCCACGGCCTATTTGTATATCATTTTTACTTAAAAAATAGCGCATATCCGCCAAGCTCATGCATGCCTACATCAAAGCTTACTCTAGTTCTGGTTGAGCTTTTTTCAAATATCATCGCAAGCTTTTGATCTTTAAGATATGGCTTAAATTCTAGCCTTCGCCTCTTTTTGATCTTGCGGGCTAAATTTATCATCTGCTCGATTTCATCTTTGCTAAAAGTCATTTAGCGTCAAAAAGTGCCTCATCTTAGCCCCTGTAAAATTTTAGCTGCTTCTTTTTGCGTGATAGGTGATGATCAAATTTGCTCCCGCTCTTTTAAAGCCGATTAATGTCTCCATCATAACGCGCTCATAGTCGATGATACCAGCTTTTGCGCCAGCTTTTAGCAGTGCGTACTCGCCGCTTACGTTATAGACGCAAAGTGGCAAAAGTGTCACTTTCTAAGCTCTCTAACGATGTCAAGATAAGCAAGCGCTGGTTTTTACCATCAAGATATCAGCGCCTTTGCGCCTCGTCCTGCAAGCTCTCGTTGATCGCCTCCAAGCGGTTTGCGCTGTCCATTTTGATAGCTCTTTCTATCGCCAAAGCTTGGTGCGCTTTGCGCCACGTCGCGAAATGGATCGTAGTAGGCTGAGGCAAATTTAGTCGAGTATGCCATCACTGGCAAATTCTCAAAGCCATTGCTATCAAGTGTCTCTCTTAGCGTTGCGATGATGCCATCCATCATACCGCTTGGTGCGATCATGTCGGCGCCATTTTGAGCGTGTATCAAAGCTTGTTTAGCTGAAATTTCAAGCGTTGCGTCGTTGTCGATTGTGTTATGCACGTGGTCGATTATGCCGCAGTGACCGTGGTCTGTATTCGCAAAAGCAAAGATCGGTGACGACTACTAAATTTGGAAATCTATCTTTTATGGCTCTAAGTGCGGTTGCGATGATGCCGTCGTTACTTAGTGCGTCGCTGCCAACGCTATCTTTTAGGCTTGGTATGCCAAATAAAATGATCGATTTTATGCCTAAATTTACTATCTCTTCGCACTCTTTTTAAAATTTCATCGATACTCATATGATAAACACCGGCATCGAAGCGATCTCGTTTTTTTAACGCCTTTGCCTCGACCACAAAAGAGCGGATAGATGAAGTCATTTACGCTAAGGCTAGTCTCTCTTACCATGTCTCTTAAAGCTGGATTTATTCTTAATCTTCTAAAAACGTTTAAAACATATTTTTCCTTTTTCTTTTGTTAAAATGCGTGATTTTTAGCTAGTTTAGCACAGTTGAGTAATGTAAAATGAAAATAGAAATTTCAAACGCCGCAAATCTACCCTCAAGATTTGGCACTTATAAGGTTCAAGCCTTCAAAGAGGGGTAAAAGAGCACCTCGTGATCTACAAAGAGCCTCTAAGCGAAGTAGTAAATCTTTAGGAATCCACTCTGAGTGCCTAACTGGCGATGCTATCGGAAGCCTAAGGTGACTGCTGCGACCAGCTCGAAGTGAGCCTAAAAATATATCGAAGAAAAATGGCGGCATGGTCATCTACCTGCGTCAAGAGGGCAGAAATATCGGGCTTTTTAAACAAGATAAATGCCTACAACCTCCAAGACAAGGGCTTTGACACCATTGAAGCCAATCACCAGCTAGGTTTTAAGGCTGATGAGAGGACATACGAAGTGGTTGATTTTATCCCTAAATCACTACGGCATAAAAAGAGGTAATGTACTCACAAACAACCCCTTTTAAAACTTCACGGACTAAGCTCAGTAAAGATCGTAAAACGCGTGCCTATCGTCATCAAGCCAAATAATGTAACGAAGGCTACTTAAAAGGTCAAAAAGAGCAAATGGGACACATCTTGTGATAAAAATGAGCTTTAGCTTGCCAGCAGTTTTTGACGAAAAAGTAAAGGCTTACGCTCAAAGTCTTTGCTAATTTAACAAGGTTCATAGCTTAAGCAATTATAAAGATATAAGCGAGCAGGTGCTTGATAGTATTAGACCGCTTGAGATTTTTTGACCTAAGCGCCAAAACGGCGATCGATGTGAGCAGTGGGGCTGGCTTTCCAGCGATATTTTTTAGCCCTTGCGATGCCTCAAACGAAGTGGCATCTTTTGAGCCGATAGCCAAAAAGTCATCATTTCTAAGCTATGCTAAGATCGAGCTTGGCTTGCAAAATTTAGAAGTTCATAGCCAAAAGATCGAGCTTTCAGATAAATTTGACGGCTGATCTCATCACCTCAAGGGCGCTTAGCAAGACAAAAAGAGCTTATAGAAATTTAGTGAGGGTTTTACGATGAAAAATACCAACTTTCTCATTTATAAGGGCTCCAAGCGTCATGGATGAAAATTTTCAGGCATAGACGCGCAATCTATAATGAAAAAACAGAAACTACATATATTTTTAATCTCAAAAACCAAGGGAGATACGTTGAAATACTTGCTTTTTGTAGCGATTTTTGGTTGCGATTTACATCATATTTTTAAAAATAGAAAAAGTGACAAGATAAGTACCAGCAACTTCGAGGAGTGCAGCAAATGCGGTGTCTTTTAGCGATATCGACCAAATGGTGCTAAGGGACGGAAAAATACATCTGTAAAGAGTGCATAAAGGGTGAGAGATGAGAAATTACTGGGTGATGAGCTGATCATTGAGCCGCTATTTCTTTGCAAAAGCGAAGATGAAATTTCAAACGACAGGCAAAAATCTCTTTAAATTTGATAGAAAGTGATAAAAAGAGCGCTAGAAGCTGAGCAAGCTTTTAGCATCATCGCAAATGACATCAACGAAGCTATCATCGCAAACGCCGCTGGAGACCATGTATTATTGCCGATATTACGCTGGCAAAGATCTGGCAAAAATCGCGCAAAACTACCTATTTGACGCGCTTATCGCCGTTTTGATCCAGAGTGAAGCAAGCCTTTGCGAGCTTGCGAAAGGTGAGATCGACGCGGCGATCCCTGCCAAATGCTATAAAAAGAATAAGGACAAAATGGAGATATCAAAAACCGCTTTTTTTAATGGTTGCTTTGATGCTAGTTTTTATCGCTGTTGGCGGCTACGTGGGCGGCGAGCAAGGCATGATGATCGCCTTTTGATGGCAGCTGGTATGAACCTGATTTTCTTATTTTTCAGCGACAAGCCTCGTTCTAAAAAGATATAACGCCATCCCAGTCGATGAGAGCAACGCTCACGGCCCTTTTACGAGATCGTCTCACGCCTCACACAAAAGGCGGAATTTCGCCGATGCCTAAAAGTACATCATCCCTGAAGAGGTGCCAAATGCCTTTGCTACAGGCCGCAACCCAAGCCATGCAGCCGTCGCAGTGACAGAGGGGCTTTTAAAAATTTTAAATGAAAACGAGATCGAGGGCGTGCTAGCTCACGAGCTAAAGCCATGTGAGGCACTACGACATCCTAACTGGCTCAATCGCAGCCATACTAGCTGGGGCTATCGCAATGGTCGCACCTCGCCAAGATAGGCACCGTAGCTGGTCAAAAATCAAAAACTCACAAAGAAACGCCAACCCAGTAATTATGCTAATCACTAGCCGTTGTGATGCCACTAGCTGCTACGATCATCCAAATGGCGATCTCAAGGGAGCGCGAGTATAAAAGCGGACAAAGGCGCAGCCTATCTCACAGGACACCCAGAGTGGCTAGCCAGCGCGCTAAGAAAGCTTGAAAACTACTCAAACTCTTACGTCATGCAAAACGCAAGCGAGCAAAGCGCACATATGTTTATCGTAAATCCATTTTGGCTCGCTAACTAGCAAGCTTGGTGTGCTTTTTAGAACGCATCCAAGCACTAGCGACAGGATCGCTGAGCTTCAAAGACTAGAGCAAGAGATAAAAGAGGGTATGTAGAGTTTTAAATCTTAGCAAATAGTGCTAAGAATTTATTATTTACATTTATATGAAAGCCCAAAAGCACCATTATACAGCTGAGTTTTTGAACCAGCCTTTGCTCCAGTAATCTATATTTATATTAAGAGCATTAGTTAGTCTAAACTCAGCACCTGTTTTTAGCGTAAAATATGTATATCTTCTTTTATCTATATCAAAGGTAACATCTCTTGAGTCAGCAAAATTACAAGACCATCGTCAGCACTTTTGTTTATCTCGCTCTGAATACCGGGAGTAATATAAAAATAATCACCCTCATTAGTATAAACTCTAAATTCTGTTGCAGCTTTTAACACTAAGTGTCCTAACGTTTGTTCTTGCAAAAATTGATATCCACAGCTCCACCAGTAGTAAAACTATCATTTTTAAGATTTGTACATTCTACCCCAAGCATTGGCTTTATAAACTTAGCATCTTCAAGGTCAAAACACATAACCATAATCAACCGGAAATATCAAAACATTGTTGCCATATTTTCCATCATTGCCGCCTATTAAGCTTGAGCTTGTAGCAAGTGTATTTCTTGTAAATCCGTAAAAGGCTTCGCGTTTAGCTCTTTTTGGTCAAGGTATCTCCTAGCATATACCCCAAAAACCATAGCTATTAGCATCATTTTTCATATTATCTTCGTTGGATTTTGATCTTGCCATCAATAAAAAGCTACCAACAATCGCATTATCAAATGCTTTATCATAACCGAGTGTAAAGCCGTAAGTATCAGTGTTTGCACTATCTTTTGATTTAACCTTACCCCCAAAGGTACTACCCCATAAATTATGGTCGTATTTATAGCTATTTGCATGCTCTTTTACCAATGAGCTTAACGTTTCATCGCTTTGTTATCCGCAAATTTCTCTCCGTTCATATTTTTTAATCGCATAAAGCAAGGGCTACAAATTTTTCATTATATGGGTTTGAAAGTTTTTGCGAGACGAGTATTTGTAGCTAGGTCGGCATTAAATAATAAAAATTTTCAGCAATATCTCCTCTATTTAAATACTTTTATTGTATGTTCAAGTGTTGAGTGAAGATCTTTTGCTCCACCAGCTATCTCACCACTATCTTCATTTATAAAGATATTAGCCACTTTATCATTACTATCTAATATATCAGATAGAGCTATTAGTACGTCGCTCTCACCACCTCCAAAACTATTTGATCTTGCGATGGATTTAGCTCTAACATTTGAAGTTTGCTTCACTCTATCCCTTTGATCAGCGATAGCCTTTATAGCATTTTTTTATAATAGTATCTTGTGTTAGCCACCACAACAGCACTTTGCATTTACTGCACTAAGTGCTGTTTGAGCGTCATTTTGCCTTTGATGTAGAAGTAGTTATAAGCGCATTAAGATCAGCTATACTAAGATTTTCTACGTCTCCTATACTTAACTTTTTGCCTGCATGCTCTACTGGCACGCCAGCTTCAATTGCCTTTTTATAGCATCTCTTTTAGCATCACTGCCAGCGTATGCTGCTGTGGATAAGGCATTTTTGCATTAGTTATATCTGAAAACTGCTTTTACGATAGCCTCCGCGCTAGCATCCTAAAAGAACCACCTTATCCTTATCTGGACCTATTTGAAAAGAATCTATACTGGTAGCAAAATGTCTGGTCAGCCACTAGCTACTTTAGCATTAGCTATTGCTTCGGCCCTCACTACCTGTTTTTATGCGGATCGATACTATCTTTTATATGCTTTTTAACTCGTCCTTAGCGATCTTTTTGGTATCATTTTGCTATCTTTTTCAAAAATTTACTAATGTCTCTTTTGCGCTTTCTAATGCCGCTTTTAGCAGGTAGAACATCGCTAGCCTCTAGGGTTGTTACTGTCGATACTTCACTCTTGGCATCAGCTGCGGCACTTCTTGTAGTGATGACACACCATCTAGATCACTATCAGCAAGTTTTTGTACTATCTTTGACGTCATCTTGCGTCAATCTTTTTGCCGTCTTTAACAACTGGGAATTCAGCTTTTAGCATCTAGCAATGCTTCTCTTTTTATCAGAGGATGTTGTAGAGTACTATCTACTCTAGCCTTAGCTGCATCTTTTTTGCTTCTTGTGCTTTTATGCTTTCAAGATCTTTTTCTCTAAAAATTACTTTTGATCTATCTATCTCAGATATCTTTTTGATCCACTTTTTATTTACTCTATCAAGAGCATCTTCTTTCTCTGAAATATCTTTTCTCAGAGTATCATCAAGTGCGTCAGAATTTACTACAACACCTTCGTCTGTATTTTGGATCAGTAGTTGTTATGCCAAGATTTGCAGAGCTAAAAGCTTTCTCTTTTATGGCTGGATCAAGTGTATTCTTTATATTATCGCTTAGGGCTTTTTCGCGCTCATTTACAAGCTCAGCATGCTTTTTATCAAAACCTTTAAAAATTGCCACCAAACTTTTATATTTTTATCGTGAAATATAAAAAGCCATATCACTAGGTGTGATAAACATTGGATAGAAAAGGATTGATATACATATCACCAGTATATACCTGAGAACCACCATTGCTTTTTATGCTCACCATAATATCTCCAGTTGGAAGTACAGATGGTATAGAGACTTGATCATCTGCTTTTTATAACAATAGGGCTACCAGTTGGCTGGTACATCAATGCATCACCTCATCTCTTGTGAAGCATCATACATCTTTTTATAATTTCTAGCCTTTTGAGGGTCTGGATTTGTAGCGTAACCATCCCACTCTTTTAGCTCTTTAACGCTTAGCAAAAATTCTCATCTGCTCTACTGCGCTATTTAGGGCATTTTCTTTTCTTCTTTGTATCTTTTTATTAAGCGCTATTGCATCTCTTTGCTTTTATTACATCTTCATAGTCACTTAACGGCGTAGCAAGCAGATCACTAACAATAAAACAACTCGCCAAGAAGTAAGGCACAAGCGATATTTGAGACTTTCATCTTAGTCCTTCTTTTTAAAAACGATCTTGTAGCGTTAAATTATAAATCTTCTTTGGCTATTGGATGCTTAAAAATATCTTATACATTAGAATGGATTGTTTTATTTGGAAGCATATCACTGTAATATCTTACAGTCACGATCTTCTATGAGTGTATTCAAAGATTAGTTCGCCGTTTTCTGAGTAGAAATATTCATCCAAGCTAACACCGATGCTTAGCATATTTAAAAATTCTTTATCCCTTGCAAGCGGTTCTTAACATTCTCTTTTTATGGCCCTCTGATAATCCCGAAAGTTCTTTTTCTTCAAGCCTTTTGATCTCTTGCTTTCTTTGCGTGCTTTGACGGCGTATCTGTGAGATGAGCGTATCGCCGACGTTTAAGATATCATTAAGAGTTAGCGTCGGCGTGCAGATAAATGGGAGCTTTTTTTTGTAGTATGTTGCGTGATTTTTCGCTGCCATATCTGGCGTAATAGCTAGAGCTAGCGAGCAAAAAAACAGCGCAAAAATGGCTACTCGCAACTACTCTTATCCAGCTTCAAATCAAAAAGATGTCTCGCCCTCAAAGCCGTAGCTACCACTTAGCGTGATGCCGCGATTTAGCGCAGCTCTTGCCATGCCTGAGTTGCAAAAGTGCCTCTTTTCCATTTTGATAAAATTCATCTTTTAAAGCCGAAATTTGAGCCTTGTTGTAGCCTTTTAGCTTCTTTGTCTTGGTCTCATTCAAGACAAACTCGCCATGTATGTTTAGCCCGTCGCTGCTTACATCTTTTAGCGTGATCATCTCATCGACCCTGCTTGGTAACGTGCTTTTGCAGTTTGGACGACAAAAGGCTGGGATCTGCTTTGTATCAAGCTGATTTAGTATCTGCTCATAGACTTTTAAACTCACTCTCTTGCACACCAAAAAGCAAGGCTTGCAAGAGCTAATAAAACAAACTTTTTCACATATTACCTTTATATAAATTTTTCTAGTGATATTTGGCGAGAGTTTGACCAAGATGTCGTAGTTTATCGTGCCAAAAAGTTAGCCCAGACATTTGCGTCCCTCAAAGACACAGACCCACTCGCCACTATCTTTGCAGCTAAAACTATCCATCGGACTCTTTGCCAGTACCATCTCTCCGTTTGTAAGCCTTAGCTCGCCTAGCCCATTGTATCTTAGCAGTCCGTCGCCATATCCAAGGTCGTAAGTAGCGACGTTTATATCATCTTTTGCTATAAATTTAGCCCCATATCCCACGCTTTGACCACTTTTTAAAACCCGCTCTGCTAACGCGCTTTGCCCAAAAGTGAAAGCACCGGCTTTCACTAAAGAGTCACTAAACTGGGCATATCCATACTGAGCGATGCCTACGCGCACCATCTCATCTTCAACCGCGCTTAGCTCTTTCAAGGGCGGCTGAGTTGTGAGTGGAAGATCGGTTTTTATACCAAACTCATCACAAAGAGCTAAAATTTATTTCGCTTTTTGCGGCGTTAAAATTTTCTCTTGCACGAAATAATCAGCATGTAGCTCATCGCTTGCGCGAAAGTGAGTATAAGCGCCAAGAAGCTCCAGCTTTCTTCTGGCTGGAATTAAATGCATAATCAAGCTCGCTTTATATCAAGCTTCCATTTCTATGCATGCCCGTGTCGATGGCGAGGGTTGATTTTTGTATTTTCTTTATCTTTAAAAAGTGCGTCTATGTCGTTTATGGCGTAGGTAATCGAGCGCCTCATCGCCTGTTGGGATGTGAGGAGGATCAAGATATTTTCAAAGATATCAGCGATCCCATTGGCTCCAGCTCGCTCTTTACAGCGCAGTTTTTATGCCATTTTAGCCCTCACGCTAGCTATGAGCCTTGCGCCGTGCCCATAAGCGCTATCTTTTAGCACGACGATCATTTTCTTTCTTTTCCGCCAGCTTTGTGCCAATTTTAGTTAGATTGTGGATGTAAGCTGCTTTTGTTTTAAGCGTATCTCGTAGACATTGGAAATTCACATCATAAGCTGTTTATAAACGTCAGGCAAGAGCTTTCATTGTAGTCAAATGCGTAAAGAAGCGTAATCCTTTTTAGATCAGCCTCTTTGACCTTGCTAAAGTCAAAAGGCGTCAGTGCCATTTTTCTTGGTACTTGGCGGTCTAGCTCAGCGAAAAAAATGCGGCTCTAGCTTCTAAATATTTCTCTATCTTCTCTTTTACTTTTGAGATTTTTCCACTTCTGCTCCTCTATGTACTTTTCATCCCATCGCCATAAAGCTTGACGTGAGGTCTTTTCGACCTGCATCGGCGTGCGTATCAGCAGCGTAACCTCCTCATAAAACTCACATGAAAGAGCTTGTCATTTTTAAGGTCGATAAGGCGTGATGAGAAACTGGAAAAAGCGATATGTTTTTTCTTTTAGAAAAAGATCGCCTGTTTCATATATTTTGTGTACTCTTCTAAACTCATGCCGTCATATCGCTCAAAAATCTTTATCGTGTACTTTCAAATAGCTATCGATGTCACTCTGCTCCAAGTCTTCTTCCAGTTAAGAATCCCCAGAGATGATCACTGCTATGTCGTTCACGCTTTGCTTCTGGGCGCTTTGTCCTCGTAGATAAATGCGAGCGTGTGGTCTCATCACTTCATCAGCTCATCAAGATGTCATTTTGCATAGCCACGCAGCTCTTTTGTCTTTAGCTCATCTGTCCTTTGACCATCGAGTGGATAGCCATGTATCCAGATGCCGCTGCCATACGTTTTGCAAGTTTATCAAGTAATCGGATGATGAAAGAGAAAAGCAAGAGGTCCAAGATATCGTCATTTATGGCGTAAATCTACGTGGGACTGATAGACGCCAACCTGGCGTTTTTAGGTCGCCCTCAAGCAGTTTGTCGCCATTTTTGCCAACGATGACGCTTGAGCTAAAGAGTTTTTGTAACTCCGTCTTTTATAGAGATGACCTCTAAGCCTTTGTCAGTCTTATCAACCACGCTTAGAAGTATCTGCGTCGTAATATCCGCATCTAACGTCCTTGTCTTTGAGCTTGTTTAGCCAGTAGTCCTTACTTAAAATGTTCTTTTCAATGGCTTCTATGACGGCAGATGGGCCATTTTTAAGCTAATCTTTTCGTAATTGTGAGCAAAGACAGGCAGCTAACGCGATGAAGAAAAAGTAGTATCTTTTCAGCTGAAGGGTCCCAAAAAGTAGAAAATTTAGTGCGTAATTATAACCTGAAAATATTTCAATAAATCTAAAGGGAATTCTAGTTTCTTTATATGTATAATCTGAAAACCATTATTAATTTTAATATAAAGGAAACTATGAAAAAAACTTTGTTTTTGGTGCATTGCTTATGGCTTTACACTCAATGGCAGCTGACATCAGCTCTAGAAAATGTCAGAGCAAGAGACACAAAGCTCGGAGACAAACAACAGCGCTTATTTTCATGAATATCAAAACGTCCAAATGCCGATGTAAAGCTAGTTGGCGTTCATTCGCAAGTGTTTGCAAAAGCACTGAAATCACACTCACAAGATGGAAAATGGCATGGATGGCTATGGTTCAGGCTGGAAGACGCCGTTATCCCAAAAATGGCGAGACTGCGTTAGCACTCGGCGGTCTTCACATCATGCTTATGGATCTAAACAAGCCCATAAAAGATGGCGACAAGGTTGATTTGAGCCAATTTAGCAACGGCGAGAACATCGGGCTTGATAATATCGGAGTGACAAAAACTTTAAATAATGATTCTAATCATCACTCATATTTATCGTAGCAGGCGCTTTTTGGATAGGTCATAACTGATGGTCAGCAAAGAGGATCCCGCCTGAATGTGCTGATGTAAATACATCGCTTGATCCTCTAAAATGCGATCTAAACAAAGATGCTTTGCGAGGTGAATGAATGGCGTTAAGCTAAAGATAGACATCTCGCCAAGACCGATCTTTGCGATGAGGCCGTTTTAGCTTTAAGATCATTACGGCCAAGAAATTTAGGACTAAAAGATCCAAACCTTTGCCATCGAGGGCATAAATATGAACATGGGCTTGATAAAGGCAAGGCTCTGATCAAAGAGGCGATAATCTAATAGCGCAAGTCAGCTAGGGCGTGCGTGATCGATCTTGAGAGAGGTATAGATTTAAGTTGCTTGATGGCGAAAAGGATACTGGATTTTTGTCGATCTTGATCTAAAATGGAGAGGCAAAATGATGAAAAAGAGCACTTTTGGGGCTTATATAATCTTAATATGCGCTGGTCTTGATGATGCTTTTTATAAAGCCAAACAAGTATGATTTTAAGGCGCTTTCAGAGCATGGTGAAGTGAGTCTTAAAAATTATAACGGCAAGTATAAAACGATATATTTTGGTTATCTTTACTGCCCTGATGTCTGCCCTACTTTACGCTTTCTCTTGTGGGAGATGAGCTAAACAAACTAAAAAGAGACGACTTTGAGCTACTTTTTCATCACTTCTGGATCCTGAGCGTGACACGCCTGAAAGTACCTGAACCCTAATGGCGTACTTTCACAAAGATGCAGACGGGCTAAAGATGAACAACCCGCCAAAAGTTGCTAAAAACTACGATGCGTACAAATACCATGCATCTTAAAAACTCTGCTATGGGCTACTCTGTCGCTCACAGCTCTGCTATCTCACCTGCTAGATAAAGATGGGAATTTCTACAGCGAATTTCTCACCGAATTTAACTAGCGAAAAATATCAGAGAAAATCTTTTTAATTTGATAAAAGAGCTGACCCACTCGTAGATACAAGAAATTACATTTTTCCGCTAAAAATATCTCAAAACTATATAACTCTTTTTAAAACTAGCCGATATAGACAACATCAAAAATCATATGCTAAAGGGGATCTGTGTGAAGTCAATTACCAACAAAATAGCACTAATGCTAATAGTTGCTCTATGTATCCTCGTTTGTGGCTATGTCAGCCGCTAGTTACTACACCGCTCAAAACAAAACCACTCGAGCTAGTCATCCAATCTCAACGTCAATTTCTAAAAAGATGTAAAAACGCTATGAATACATTTTTGACGAGAATACATGCCGCAAAATGGCATTGCCCAAAGGCTAGAAAAGCTAGAGGACAGAAGCCAGATAAATGAAACTAAGCACAGGCAAGCTTATAGTATCGCCTGAGATAGAGAGAATTTTTGTTGGATATGAGAGCGATGGTGCGATGTACCGCTCAAATGGTAAAAATGAGATGCCAAAAGACAATGGCTATGATCCAAGAACAAGAGAGTCGGTATAAGATCGTAAAAGGCGCAAAAGCAACTTTTTCTGATCCTTATAAATCATCAAGCTCAAAATGCCATGATGATAGCATTTTCAGCACCTATCGGCGATAATGGTGTTGCCGCCATGAATGCCGATATTTCAAGCCTCAGTGAAGAGAGAGTCATGAACATTAGTAAAACTGATTATAGTTATGCTTTGTTGCAGATAAAGATGGTAAGATCATCATCCACCCTGATAAAAATATAATAAATACTAGCCCTGAACTAACCAAAAAGTTAATCGAGCGATACAAAGCAAAGGATTTTGACGAGAATGGTCTATACTATATGGTAATTCTAAAAAGGTGAGGGACTTATATGCTGACTTTATAGAGCTAAACGATCGTGGCTGGTCTGGCTATCTCTGCTATGCAAAAAGATGTATTTACGTCAAATACTTTTACCCTCCTAAAGATCCAACTAATCCTAGCAGTGCTTATCGATGTTATCCCTCTCAGCATTTGTTCTATTTTCTTTACTACAAAAGTCTCTTAACCCCTATAAAAACTATCCAGTCTAAACTTGATGATGTGTTTAATTTGTAACTTACGAAGCAAAAGCACCAAGCAAGCTAGAGGTAAGATCAAATGATGAATTTGGCGAGATGAGTAAAGCGATAAAATGAAAAACATCTGATAAAGTCGTAGCTGGCATCAAAAAAAGATAGCACTATGATAGATGAGCCAAATAAGGCAGTATCGAATGGATCAAAGGAAAACCTTGGAGCAAAGATAGGCTCAACTCCAAACAACCCATCGCTAAATGAGCTAAAAAGAGCTACTAAATAAATTCTTTACATCTATCTCAGCAATTTAAAGGGCATCACAATGTTCTTAGCTCCATATACTAAAAACGACTTTACAGCAAAGGTTGAGATAAACGAAGAGCTGAAGTCTGATCTGAAAGGCTATGATACTTGGAGTATCAAATATGGGTGAAGTAATTTGCACTATGCTAAACTCAAATTTAAATGATGCCAAGATGCTTTGAAGAAAAGGCTACAGGACTCTAGCTTTGGCTATGAAAGAGCTCACAGCTAAGGTGCCATGCACGCAAGCAAGCTCACTTCAAGAATCTGCAGCTGCAGTTGAGCAAATGTCTAGCTCAATGAATGCCATCTCTCAAAAGACAGCTGATGTTATAAGACAAAGTGATGAGATTAAAACATCATAACTATCATAGAGATATAGCAGATCAAACAATTTATTGCTCTAATGCTGCAATTGAAGCAGCAAGAGCTGAGAGAGCATGGCAGAGGATTTGCAGTAGTGGCTGATGAAGTTAGAAAACTAGCAGAAAGAACTCAAAAATCTTTAAGTGAGATAGAAGCAAATGCAAAATGCATTAGGCTCAATCAATAAATGAGATGAGTGAGTCTATAAAAGAGCAAAGTGAAGGCATCAATATGATAAATCAATCAGTTGCCCAAATAGATAATCTAACAAAAGAAAAATGTGGTGAAATTGCAAATAGAGCAAACGAAGTAACAAGCGATGTTGATACATGGCAAAGACAATAGTAAGTGAAGTAAGAAAGAATAATTTAATCAAGTCACTTCATAAATCTTCATACACTTTCAACCTAGTTTAGGCTGGGTTGAATTTGTATATTTTTAAATCTCTGGACTTTAACTGAATCTTTATTCTTATCTATAATCCCAATGAACACCTAAAAATTATCTACCACCTAGTAAATTTTCTAATTACAAACCAAAATATTTTTATAAGAGAAGCTCGAGTAATTTTAACCTTTTCATGAGTGAGTAATTTCGGTCTCTGTAATTTGAGCTAAGTTTCGTGTTGAAGCCAATTTAGTAGTCAACTTTTAGTGAATGAAAGTTTATGTTTGTTTGAGATATAAATTTGTCAAAAGGAGACAAGGGCTTAATTTATGTTGTCTAGAGCGACCGAGTAGAAAATTCTAGTAATTTACAAAACCCTATCAACATTTTGATTAATTCTCAAACCAAAAGAGAGCTAAACTTTCACCCTCACCTTATAGTGCACACTACCGCCATATGCGATATCTTCGGCTTTTTACGTCATCGCTTGTTAGTAATTCTCACTTATCTTGCCATTTTGCTTCAAGTCTCTCTCTATTTTCCTGAGCGTCTTCTTGATAGCTATAAACCATCGCAACGCTCACCACGCCGCTAATGCCCTCTATCATCTTAAAAACTCTGATCTCATCTTCGATGCTCTCTGAGCTCAACGACCACCACGATCCTATCTTCTGCGTCAGTGATGATCTCGCACTCTTTTAGCTTGCTTATCTCGCCTTTTTACGCTCTCATTTTTGTTATCCGTATAGACTATCAGGCTTGAAATATTCATCTAACTCTCAAAAATAGAAATTTTCTTCCTCATAAGCAGAGGTTGCGACCTCGTTGTCGCTTATGAAAACTATGCTATTTATCGTGCTTTTGACCAGTTTTTTTAGCATCGCGATCTTATCCAAAGTGACGCTATCAACTAAATTTACATCGCTCATCTCATCGCTCATACGCGGCGATCTTGCCATCGCTACTAAGCCCCACGCCATAAAACCAAAAAGCCAGTATTTATCTTTTTAGCGTCCCAGCTGAGAAGATGCCAGCGATCCTGTCGGTGCCTCCGCTAATCATGACGCCATTTTTATAGGCGATGTCGTAGATATTATCAGTGTGGATATCTAAAATTTGTCCATTTTTTAGTGCGAACGTTGTAAAATAGACCTTGCCACTCTCACAAGCGATCGCTAGCGTGCCTCTATCTTCGCTTATCTCCATGTCTGAGAGCACTTGCGATAGAGATCTTAAAACTATCATACACTTCGCCACTTTTTAGGTTTTAAAAGTAATCTCATTGCTGATAGAGGCAAGTGCTATATGCTCATCATCTAAAAATAGAGCCTTTTTGTCGCTTGATTAGCCATTTTTATGCTTCCTCATCTGCCCATTTTTTCTTATATAAAGCACCTTTAGCAGCGTAGTCGCCCTCGCTTAGGATGAGGATCTTCCCACCAAGCTCATCGACATTTAGTACTTTTGGCCTTTCATGGTCGCTAACGTAGGTTTTATATCATCCATTTTGATGATCTCATCAATTTAGACTCTTTTGGATTGTAGGGATTCAACCGTCAGCCATCAGTTGCGATAAAAAGTTTGCTATTTATCAGCGTGGTATTAAGCACATTTGCACTAGCTTCTATCTCTTTAATAGGCGTTGTGATCTCATTTGCAAAGACAAAGATTTTAACAAGCAAAAAGAAATAATAAAACTCTATAAAGCCCATCTCAAGCGTAATTTTAAAACAAACATCAAAGCACTCGCCGCAGCTGACGCAATTTTTGATTGATTATAGGGCGAAAACACCAAGAAACTCAACTGCTTTAAAATTTATACATCAAGGCAGTGTAGCAAATCGTGTCATTCCACGCCAGGCAGCTGAGCGACGTTCGATGCTAACCTTTGCGTTCTATGCTCTTTGGCGAGTTTGCTTTAGTGCCGTGACCGCCATTTCTGACAAGCTGCGCACTCTTCGCAAAAGTCACAGCCCAGCTTTTTAACTTAAAACAACTTTTCATTTTCAAAGCTAGAAGCTCTTTTCACGAGGCACTTACGCAGCTAGCATCGCATCCTGCGCAGTCACTCTCCGCCATGGTGGATCTCATAAATTTGGGAGCAGGTTTTGCCCCGTACTTGCCATAAAAGCCCTCGCTGCTTTTGCATTACTTAACGCTGCTCATTTGAAAACGTCTAGTAATCGGACTTATGGAGCCGTGTTTTATCTCTAAAGTCAGGGTAATTTGTTGCCAACGTCTGCGTTACGCCATTTTGTTGCTCAACGGCAAGTTGTGCAGTTATATCTCCATCATCGCTTGCCTGCAAGATCTTTTTGTTTTCTGATGTCATAAAGGTGAGAAGTTGGGATCGAGTTGCTCCGCTATCTTTTGCAACTCAGAGCATGTGGCAGGTTACGCACATATTTGAATCTTTTGTGATAGGCACCAAACCCTCAGTGTCGTGTGAGTAAATGAGGTGCATTTTTCAAAAAGATCTATCAAATCTCTTTGCCAGTACCTGCTGGGCTCTTTTGTGTAGTTGATGTCTTTAAAAACAACGTCTTTATCATCTAACAAATCAACATTTCTAAGGGCCGATTTTGCGAATCACTAATGCTTGATTATTCAATGCACATGCTGCGCGAAAAAGCAGCGCATAGCGCTCCAAGCGCCATTATTTTCATTTTCATTTTTCTCTCCTACCTTAATACTTTCAGTTGAACGCCCCGTCGCCGCGAAACGTCGATGCATCTCACTGCAGCTTATGCACTCGCTTGAGCTAACCGCGCGGCTCTTTGCTGATCATATCTAGCACTTGCACCTCTGAGCAGACGAGCTTGCACTCTCATACACTTTGTGCAGGCATTTGCGTCGCTTTACTCTGATGAGTGCAATTTCCGATATCACCGTGCAAAATGCACCAAGCGGGCAGACATGTGAGCAACCCGCGCTTTAGTCATCGAATATATCAAAAAGCAGCAACTCATGCCAAGAGCGATGCCAATGGCGCTAACTGAGCCGTAGATGATGCCACGCTGGATGATACCAACAAAGCTAATGCTCTCAAACGCTGGCATTGAAAGAGCAAGGCTGTAAGATAAGAGTGAGCGCTAAAGCAAGTAGTAGCGCAATCTTTACTTACGTTTGTAGCACTTCTCACCCCTGAGCGACTCTCTCTCTAGCTTGTAAGCAATGTCGGTTAGTAACCTACTGGGCAACCCACGAGCAAAACGCCCTAGAAGCGATGAGCGCGTAAAATGCAAAGACGATGATAGCGCCGATTGTCGCGTTTATGCCTACGCTAAAAGCCTGCTAGTGAAAATCTGAAGCACCGCAAAATGGATCGCTAGTGAATTTTGGTCCCAAAAAGCAAAGATGAGCTTAATTTCTGCTAATTATCTTAACTCCATAAACATTTCCTAGGATAAATAGCACTAGGATAGAATCTGAGTTATTCGTCTTAAGATTAGTACTCTACAGCTCACCACCATTTAGATAGTCAGTCGCCTTTTGATGTCGAGCTTTATCTTGCTGTCGGCATCGTCCACGCGCCTTTCATCTTCTTTTACCCAGCCTTTGACGTCGAGTTATCGCCAACTCTTACCAAGCACAACTTCGCGGTTTAGCACGGTAATGGCTGCTTTTTCGGTGATACAGGCTCGCTCGCACACGCCACATCCCGTGCAGATATCGCTATCAACTACTGGGAGTAAAAAGCATGCTTTTTGCGTCCTTTCGTTGCGGCGATACTCAAGATACAAGGCCTTATCTATGAGCGGACAGGATCTGTAGCAAGCATCGCACTGTATGCCCCAGTATGCCACGCAGTTTTTCATATCGACCACTGCAACGCCCATTTTGGCTTTTTATTTATGTCTAGTTTGCCAGCTGTGCTTACTGTATTGCATCCAGCGCACACTAGTCGGACAAGCTTGCACGCAAGGGATATGCTCGTCACATATGACAAGGAATCCTTTCTAGGCTCAAAATAAGGCGTACTGACACTTATACCATCTTCAGAGAGCAGTTTTAGCGTATCAAATGGACAGGCCTCTACGCAAAGCCCGCATCTATTACGAGCTTTTCAAAAACTGCTTCTCCGCTTTCGCACCAGTGCGGTCTAAGAAGTACAAGCGGTGAGGCTTTGGCACTAAGTGACCATATAAAGCCTCCGCCAAGAGCTAAGATCGCCGCCTTTAGCTCCGTACCTCAAAGCTTCACGCCTACTTGGTAATCCCGATATCAGCCACTTTTATGCCTTTGTAAATTTTCAACCGCGCACTTTTTATAGTCTGTCTCTTTGAGATCGGGCAAAGTAGCGTCATGCAGACTTTATTTATAAATACGTTTTCGTCAAAGAAAGGCACATAAACAAGACCTCACTGGCGGCTTATTTCTACCTTTAGATCTACTCTAGCTTTTACCTTGCCGCGGCGTGACTCGACCTAAAACGATCTCATTTTTGAAGCACGCCAAGTTTTTAGCGTCATCTTCATGCATGTAGCAGTGCCTCTGGGACGGGCTCTCATAAAGCTCAGGAACACGCATAGTCATCGTGCCTGTATGCCAGTGCTCTAGGACACGACCAGTACATAGCCAGAATGGATAATCTTTGCTTGGCATCTCGCATGGATCCATGTAAGGGCGGAAGAAAATTTTTGCTTTGTTTGCAAGAGGAGTTTTTCTTGATTTTTACGCCTTTAGATCGCCTGTTGGAAGAGCTGCGTTTTGCTGTCGTAGAATGCAATTTATCATTTGGAGCAGCTTTTTAGCGTAGTGGGTCAATCTAGTGTTAAATCTCCACTGAGTCTCTTTTGCCATCAACGATCTGCCATCTTAGACCTCTTACTGTGTGGTAAGTGTCAAAGTCAGCTAGGTCGTGACCGTGACCAACGCCACTCTATACTCTTCCCAAAGATATTTGTGGATGAAAAATCCATATCCTTTGGGTCTTTAGCCATCTGAGCTGATCACTTTTTGCTGTCACTTTCCAAAGACTTCTGTGTTGTCATAGTTCTCCATGATCGGATCGTTTGCGCTAAACTTTTCTTAGCATCTCTTATTTGCAAAAAGCACGTCAAAATAGCGTATCTTCTTCGCTATATCCCATAGCTTTTGCAGCTTCCGCACGCTTGGAAAGTGTCACTTTGTCACTTTAGTTTTTCTCACCCCAACATCTTTTTAGTTTAAAGCGCTTACTAAACTCAAGCATCTGCCAGATATCAGGCATCGCTTCGCCCACAGGGGAGCACTTGCTGTCTCCAGTGCTGGCGTGTCCTCTCTCAGCATTACCTGTAATGCCCTCATTTTCGTAGATCATCGCAGTTGGAGGATAAGGTCAGCTACTTTTGCAGAAATCTCGGATAAGGGCTTCACTTACGACGATGAAGTTGTCCATTTCGCGAGCTGCTTTTGATCCAGTGGTTTGCATTTGCAGTGTTTTTGCCATAGGGTATGTATCTGAACCCAGATAATCTAACCTTGCCATCTTCAAGATCACGCATCATTTTTACGTAGTGTGAGCCCTGTACGGCATTTAGGTGCCAGCAGGTAGTTTCCAGAGTTTTTCAGTGATCTCTCTGTGCTTTTGGATTACCAACAACCATGTCAGCTGGCAAGCGGTGAACGAATGTTCCAACTCTCTCTTGCAGTACCGCACGCACTTGGCTGGCTAGTTAGAAAAGGCACCTGAGCCCGGAAGTGCTTGCTTGCCAAGCAAGAAATGCACCATATAGCTTTGCTCATTGTCACCCATGTGCCGCGCTGGTGTTGGTTGTAGCCTCATCGTCCAGAAGCCAACGACTTTTGATGGTTTTTCCTCGATGTAAAGATCAGCAGTGCTTTTTAATTTTTCAATTCATTGATATCTTCGTTAGATCGCCTTTTCGCTACCTTAGCTGTAAAGTCAGTGTGTAAAGGCGCAAGAGCTTTTTGAACTCTTCAAATGTTATTTGCCAGTGATCGCCAGCTTTGCAGCATTTTATTTTCTAGCCGTATCACCAGCCTTTTAAACCAAGATAAGGAAAAGTGTAACGCCCCTCAGCCCTCACTTAGCACTTTTGATTTCTCAGTCGCAGCTGTGTCCAGTCACTTGGAGCATATTTTCTGTGATGGATGTCTGCGCGAAGACCATATCCGATCATCAGCTGGGCCAGCCGTGAAGACGCAGTGCTTTTTTAACAATTCTTTCATCGATCATCCTAGGGTGGTCATAACTATCTCATGAGCTGGATGTAGTTCCAGATAGAAGGGCAGATTTCGACGGAGAAAAATGATCCTCGATATCGGCCACTTTGATGTTCCAGTTGAGTAGAGTAGCTAAATGCACGACCCGACCTCTTGTCAGGATCGCTGCTTTCTATCACTCGACGCGCGCCCAAAGGATCGGGTGATCTCAGCCATATTTGCGCCCCAAGCTATGACAGTATCCAGTTAGCTCGATGTCACTAAAGCAGCCGGATGGCTCATCGATACCAAAACTGTATAAAAACCAAGAACCGCACTTGCCATGCAGTGTCTTGCGTTTGATCGATGCGTTGTCGAAGCCGCCTTTTCATAGCTTTTCACCGCTGCAGCATCTCTGGATTGTATTGACCAGCTGCCTAGCGCCAACGCCGTGAGGTCCAAGCTCGTCATAAGTCTTTCTAAACCGAGCCCATCACGTCAATGTCGCCCCAGCCACTGCTTACACTTACCTTTTATCACGGCCCTTTTCAGATACACGTAAAGTGGATGAGTGATCCCACCTCGCCGCACAGCGATCTAGCGTTAAAAGTAGCCCTTTTGATACAGCTTAGACCGCGGTTTACTGGGCTTCTGGATCGCCTTTACAGCTTATCTGCCCCTTGTAGAAGCATGATGCCACATCCGGTTCCACAAAACTACAGGCAGCCTTATCCCAACGCCAGCCTCATAGCTTCTGTTTGCCGCACTTAGCGAGCTTGGCACAGCGATACTGGCGATTCAGTAGCAAGCAGCACTAGCTGCAGCACTTTTGATGAAATCTGTCGATTCATATCTCCTTAAAAGATTTAAAACTACCAGCAGATACTACTTCCTATTAAAACCGACATACTGATTTGACATAGATAGTACTCAATAAACCCTAAGATATGTACCACTACATTAGTTTAAGTAGTATATATATAAATAGCCTTTTATAAAAGTAGGAGAGATGATGAATTTGAAGCAAATTTTTACAGGTATCTATAGGTACTATCAAGTAAATCTAAAAATAAATTCATAATTTCTATTTTAAGAAGATGTTGAGGAAAGCAACACGTATAATAGGGATAAAAATTATGTCAGCTCAGGTGCAAATGAAGCTAATTTATTAAATATCTTAATTATCTTTTATAAATTCACTTTGAGAAGTCTCCCCAAGCATGTAAACCTTGAGGATCATTGGCTATCCAGTGATTAAAATTTATTCTTTCTTTACTTCAATTTACTATTGTCTGTCTTCGCCATGTTATCAACATCGCTTGTGACTCTCATTGGCCTCTATTTGCTATCACAACGTTTCTCTTTTGTTAAGGATCTATTTGTTAGCAACTGATTGATTGATCATATCACTCCATCAGTTTGGTCTGCTCTTATAGACCTTCACCCATCTCATTTATTGATTGAGCAAGCACATTTGCATTTGCTTCTATCTCACCAAGTGATGAGTTCTCTCAGCCAGTTTTCTAACTTTCACCAGCCACGACGGCAAACTCCTCTACTGTGTTTCCTCCAGCGAAGCTGCTTTCTAATAGCAGCATTAAGAGGCAAAAGTGCATCGTTTTGATCTGCTAGCACCTCTATTATTACGATGATATGCTCTCTCTTCAGATTGTCTTGTTGCATCTTCTGCTTTTTGACTTGCCGCATCTCATTGAGCCAGACATGACGTGCTCAACCGTGCAGCTGCAGACTCGTGTAAGCTATTTGCTTTGGATGCTAGCTGAGTTAGCCACTTTGTGAGACTGAGCTACAGACAAAGTTTCTGTTTGCTTTTCCTTCCAAGTACTTTGTGCTACTATTGTGCGCTAGTCACGCCTAGCACTTTTTAGAGATCTGTTACCTCAGAGATTTACACCACTTGCTATTTTACTTTCCATCATCAAGTCTTTTGTAAAGTCTTGGTTTTTATATGTTGTTAGACTGAGTACATATTCAAGGCATTACTTGAGATCACTTTTGTGAGCAAGTTGTAGATCTTAAATGTGCTTTTTAGTTGATTTAGAGCTGTTATTAGCATCTGCTTCTAGGCTTGCTCTAGCTGCCATCTTTTATCCTATTTATAAGCAAAGCGTTTTGATGAAAGTTTTATTTTCTTTAGCTGTTCTAATCTTTTCAATATTTTCATCTATTAAAGCTGCCAAAATTGAGAAATTCATCTTACCTTTAATGTTTAAAAAGATGCGCACCATTTGTCTTTATTATTTAAAAAAAGTCAAAGAAATCTTTTAATGAATTTTTAGTTAGATCAATGCCTTCTTATTATATTTTACCAACAAATAAATGATATATCAAGCAAAATCAAAATAGCAATGCTAAGCAACACTGACAATATGGCCTTTGTTCAGCTGCTGCTTTATCTTGTATAGCTGTGGCTTTGGTATTATTTAACAAAAGTTCATAATCCTAATTCATCTATAAGTAGTAATGGTACCAAACCAAGCTTTTGCATCTATCTTTGCAGCAGTTTGTTCTTTTATTTGCAATAGCACTACTGATTATGTCATTACGCTTTTATATTCATTTGTATCAAGCACACTCTCTTTAATTTCGGATAAAGACTTTAGGATTAAATTCTTCTCAAAACTACTTATCAAGTTAGAGATTATTGCATGATATGAAACTAGATTTCATATAAGCATTTCTCTCATTCATGCTTTTTTGATAAACACTATGATTCATCATAGCTCTTGTGATACCAAAGACTTCTTTATTTTTGAAATAGTCAAAATTCCTTGTTAATTCCATCTTTTAGTTTGGCTGTGCTTGTTCACTGAGCATTTGCATTTATATGTAAGTGCAATAACTTACTGAAATTCTTAAGCAAATGAAGCATCACCACCAGCATCCATTTTTTGATCTCATCAACTATTTTTACTACCTCATCTTTTGTTGATAAGCCCAGGCATAATAGCATCAAATCTTTTCTCTTTGAGCTTTAAAAACTCATAGCTGAACTCCGGTGTGCTTGCTAATGAATCCTCCACTATATCCACGCTCCTTTGAAGTTCATATAACCTCCTAGAAGAGTAATATTCTCAACTATTTCAACACTTTTGAAGCTGCATTTCTAGTGTTTAAAAGTCCATTTAGAATATATACACTTAAACTACTAAAAAAACTAACTTAAAAAAAGATATCAAAGATATCTTAAATTTATACTTAACCTGGTTCATCCCAATTTGTCCTCCTTCCTGCTGTTTCTTAATTTTGTATAATTCAAAAATTAGATCAGTAAAATTATACTGACATAATGTTTTGTGCTATGGTATAGATTTTGAATAATTAGCTCGACAACCTTGTCTTTTGGAAGAGTTGTAGTTTGCCTTAGTACCTCATCTCAAATACCCTTGTGGAAATAAAAATTTAGTTGAATTATAGGACTTCAAATATAATTTAAGCTTTTAAATAGGTACTTATTTTAGGGATTTATATGAAAGCAGGAGGATCACTCCCCTGCTTTTGAAATTATTTGTGGTACTCTACCAGAAAACGCTGTAAGTTTTGGTGTCGCTCCTTGATATTTTCTGATATTCACAAGAGCTGTGTGGTTGATGCTGCTGCTTCATAGCTTTACTTGTTGGGATGTCTATGGTTAGCACGTTTGCAGAGCTGTTTTGTGATGCCGTCAGCCGTCATACCAAGCGCCCTCAGCTAGTTTTAAAGTATAAACGCCCTTTGATGTTTTCGAAATACATGGAGCATTCACAAAACCTCGCCATGAGCGTTAAATACACATACACCAAATCACCTGTTTTAGCGCCAAGCTCTTTGCGTCATTTTCATTTATCCACACTGGCTCGCGGTTAGCGATAGCATAC
>BNJV01000948.1_pt1 | contig 45465 bp, 61 predicted proteins | sample 8540591 | NCBI WGS metagenome assembly BNJV01 (sample SAMD00202457, study PRJDB9452) | human saliva metagenome | host: Homo sapiens
CGCAAGTACCCATTAATGTCAAAGGAATGAGATAAGGTGAAGCAACAAGAAGGCGATGAAGCTTCAAATCGTGGGACTTGCGGGACAAGAAGGATGTTATCCCAAGAGTCTGTCAGTACGCGCAGAAGCCAGAAGTGCGCGCGCTAAAGTGATGGAACCAGATTATTCTCTTTGATGAGCCAACATCTGCGCTTGACCCAGAGATGGTAGGAGAGTAATGGAAGTGAAAAGCTCAAAGCCCTCGAATGACTATATTATCGTTAACATGAGATGGACGGTTTCGTGATCATCAGGTTATATTTATGACCGATGGAAAATCGTCGAGGAAGGAAATCAGAGCGATCTAAAACCCACAAAAACGAAAGAACAAAGGCCTCGTTTCAGCTTTTAAAGTAACCAATCAGGAAGACGAGACTTGGATGCAACCAACAAGTTAGTATGGGGAACAAGTTTGCCACAAATGGCTTTGGATTCTAGTATAATATAGCAGAAGAAATCTGCTTGGTGCGAGCGACTTTGTATCGCGCCTCTACAGCACCTTGCAAAAATCAATAGAGAAAAGGATTTATGATATTATTGTAAAACTTACTGAGGAATTGGTGTCAAGAAAAAGGTACAGATTGAGCAGGCGGTTAAGCTGATTGATGAGGTAACACGGTGTTTTATTGCAAGATACCGAAAGGTACGTTGAGGATCAATGATGAGCAGCTTGTTATCGACGAAAGGCTCAGATACCTAAGAGGACCAGAGGAGCGTAAACAGGAGGCTCCTTCGCAATATTGAGGAGCAAGGTGTTACAGATGAGCTGAAGGCAGATTGAGAAAGCTGGAGATTCTGGGTAGAGGCTTGAGTGAGTCTGTATAAGCCTTTTAAGCAAAAGAAGACCATGAGCAGGAAAAGGCCAAGGCTAAGGGCTGAGCCACTTGTACCAGTAATTTACATGCAGCAGAATAAGAGTGGTGATAAAGTAAAGGTAGTTAGAACCCTTTGTCGATCCTGAGAAGGAAGTCGAGATGTTATGAAGATGCTATCTAGGGAGCTTGCGATATCATAGCTGAGATGATTGGCAGATAATGCCGGATTTGATTAGCGAGGTCTGTGACAGATACTATAAGCATGGACTTATAGAGACCGAGGCAGTCAATGTTGAGGAGAAGACTGTTTAAGATAAGGTACTATGGTAAGAAGGAGGCAATATGCAAGATTCCTGTCCACAGAGTTCTTGCAGTAAACCGTGGAGAAGGAGGAAAGCTCAAGGTTAAGGTAGAGCATAGATGCAGACTCTATACCCGTGCCTGTCAGAGAAGGAGGTAATCAGGCAGGATTCTATTCCAAGCCATTACTTATCGAGACTATAGTTTACTATAAGGACGATTGATTGCGCCGTCTGTAGAGCGAGAGATGAGGAAATCTTTGACCGAAAGAGCAGAAGTTGAGGCATTAAGGTCCTTGCAGTAACACCGAAAAGCTTCTTATGGTTCCGCCAGTTCGTAAGTGTAAGAGAATTACTAGTATGACCAGGATTTAGAACGGGCCAGTAAGGTTGCGTAATCGACGAGACCGAAAGCTTGCTTACACGACAATCTATCCACTGAGCCTAAGTGCGATGTTGTAGGAAACTGAGAGAACGCTCAAGAAAATCATTGATAAACATGGCCAAGATAGATGTAATCGTATTAGGAAACGGAACAGCTTCTAGAGACTGAGGAAGCAGTTGCAAACTTCCCAAAGAAGCATCAGCTACCAGAGTCTAGTACACCATTATTGTCACGAAGGCGTGAGCCCAGTATTATTTCTGAGCATCAAAGCTCGCAAGTCGAGGAATATCCGATCTCTGATGTGACGACAAGAGGCGCGCGATGTCACTTGGAAGAAGGCTTCATAAGGGATCCGCTCGCAGAGCTGGTTAAGATAGACCCTGCTACATAGGCGTAGGTCAGTACCAGCACGATATGGAACCGAGTATATCCCGAGCGGAAGCGCGCTGGTGCAGTAGTCGAGGATTGCGTTAACAGAGTTGGAGTTGACCTAAACACAGCATCGCCATCACTTCTTTCCTATGTTGCAGGAATCAGCAGCAGCGTGGCAAAGAACATCGTTGCATATAGAGAAGAAAACGGCAGCGATATGACAGAAAGCAGTTTAAGGTTGCAAAGCTCGGGCCTAAGGCATATGAGCAGTGCGCAGGCTTCTTCGGTATTAGCGATGGAAAAGAGGTGCTTGATCAACATCAGTGCACCTGAGTCGCATGAGGCTAGCAGAAATTTTATTGAAGAAAAATCGGCATCTCCGAAAGCGACATTAAGGGCGGAGTGTGTACAGGACGATATCAAGTCAGCATACCCTGCCAAGACTGAGAAGGAGAGGCAAGATGCATTAGAAGACATTGAATTATGAGTTTATAGTCAAGGGATATCACGTTGAGCTTCGTAAGCCAGGGCAGAGACCCTAGAGAAGATGTACCACCAGTTGTTTTCAGAAATGATGTTAGAAGCTCGAGGACCTAAAGGGAAGAAGAATGGAGATGAGCGGCACTGTAATGTATTGCCGTAGACTTAAGTGCCTTTGTTGATATCGGTGTTAAGAATGATGGTCTCGTACATGTATCGCAATTAAGCGATAAGTTTGTAAACACCCGATGGACGTCGTTTCTGTTGGTGATACAGTTAAGTTCGTATAATCGGAATAGACAAGAGAGGCAAGGTTTTCTCACAATGAAACTATAATTTCTAGTCTTCGATCTAAGGAGAGGATATATGCTAAATATCTATCGAAGCAGAGAATCGCTTGATAAGGAAAGCTTATATACGAAGATAAAGGAGTCTCGGAAGGAGACTTGTTGTCAGTTTGATCAGTACACTCTTAGTTGTTGAGCAGCAGGCCATGGTTTTCGCATGGGCACGGATGTTCTCTAGATGTTGAGACAAGTGCAATTTCCAAGTTCGAAACAATGTGCTAGAGGAGATTGGTGAAGTCCACATATCGATGAGTACGGAAGATACATGCTTTTTATATAAGATTCTCTCGAGCACAAGGGATAGGCTAGAGGTATTTAGCGGAGTTGTCCAAAAACAAGGATTTTTAGAGTCAATTAATGACTTCATATCAGCAAAGCAGGCAAACCCAGATATTCAGATCAATCGAGTCTATGGAGACGAAGCTCTGAAGTTACGAGCTGACGAGAAGAAAGCTTTGATGTTGTTTATATTTGATGAATACGAGGAATATGAAATATACGGATGAGTGAATTCCTTCTAAGGCCCCCACACGGCCGGAATAGATATACGAAAGTCTAAGGAAAGACTGTATGATTTGTTTTGATAGCTTTACAAAACCGAAACCTGAGATGCTGCAGCCATAATAAGGCAGGCAGAGGAGGTCAACATATTCTCACCTACGATGAGCACTGCAGGGTTGCCGAGGAAATATCTTTGAGATAACTGGGAAATATGGAGCGACAGGCTCATAGAGCTTTGCGTCGAATCTAATCGTCGAGCTTTGTTGTCTATAATCTCGCAGCAAGGACAGTCCTCACGCGAAGCTTATGCGAGCGCGCACCAGGATTACAGGCTGATAGGAGAAGTCACGTTTTCACCGTTTAATGAAGAGGTTTAGAGGCTACATGGCAAGATTGTCAATGAGCCAAACAATATCTACAGCGAGGCTGAGCTCTGCGGCTTCCTTTGTTCTCGATTTGCTGGAGGAGAAGAGGCTTAGACATAGGATATTGTTGTACTTGTAATGAAACCAAGCGTGCTGAGGTTCTCGTGTCTGAGTATTTTGTGAGTACGGTATAGAAATCTTACGACAAAAAGAGAGCTATTGCATCATCGCCGATATGGCTCCTTTTGCAGTATCTTTGATAGAGGCTGCAAGCTGCAGCATGAGAACGCTTAGATGTTTTCAGGGTGATAAAGACAGGCTTTAGCTTGGAAATAGATGAAGAGGATGTTGGACTTTACAGAAAACTATGCCATACAAAGTACAAAGTGCGTGAAACCAGTGGTTTTCGCAGTTTACAAAGGAGTTCCTTGAATATGGGGATGAGTGGCTTTGCAAAGGCCGAAATGGAGATTAGGAGAACGATTTGCAGCGTGTTTGATGGCTTTTGGTAGCTATATAAGTAGCAGTAAGACAAAAACAAGGAGTTCATCGAGGCGCTATGTGGACTTTTTGATAAATAAAGGCGGAGATTGGTCCTCGCATAGATGAGCTTTGTGGAAAAGCCTCAGTCATAATCTCATGCAGAGCAAGGCATGAGCGAGACCACGCAGATCTGCTCTATGTTAATTTCTGCATTTCGAGCAGATTATTGAGCTCTTGGCGGTGATGAGAGATTCAGTGGCAAGACACGTGTCATATGGACGGCAGTGGCTGTCATGATGGAGGTAGGTGTCGTACCTTCCTGTTTCGGATGAAATTTTTGCTCGGAACCATGCAGAGAACACGGTGTGGCGATGTTAAGGCCATGCTGAGATTTGCGCTAACGAAGGACATCTTGCCTACCAGAGGCTAAACGAGAGCCAGCTGCGACAGGGGTAGCTGAGCTTAAGCATTGACAACCTGCGCTGCAGAGATAAAAACACAGCAGCGAGGATGTGCGTCAGATGATGCGGAGCACCTTTGCAAATCACAGGAAACTTTCGCAGGCCCGAGGAATATCTGGGTCGGCTACTCAATGGCAGACGCCGATGGTGCAGTAGACAAGAAGGTCAGAAATCGTAGAACGCCCGGTTAACGATGCTGTCCGGAAATTAGGGAAGAAGAGGACGTCGTCTCGAGGGAAAGCTCGTTTCGTATACTCGGTGGAAAGACAAACTACAGTAAGGCATTTTACGAGGCGCTGAAGGATTTTCAAGTAACGAGGGTAAGATTGACAGCAGGTGGAGTCTCGTTTCGGAGTGGCTAAGGCAAAATGAAGCTGAGCTATATAAGCGTATCGAAGAAGGACTTGAATTTGAGAATGTGTGAGCAAGCTTTCCTGCTGAGATTGTAGAAAGACTATATAGCGAGCGCAGAAACGATGAGGTTGGCGAGCCTGAGCTGTATCAGAGTTGAAGCCACTCGCTCCGCCCTTCCTCGCATAGGAAAAATTCAGTAAGTGTCACGTCTCGCATTTGTTAGCGCATGGTCTAAGACCCGGAGGAAGAGGCGCGAATTTGCTGTATCTGCTCGCGAAATCGGCAGTCCAGTACCACGAGACGATAATGCATGTAACACAAAGCACCTAAGCGATGAGGACTGCTGGACGAGGATAGGAAATAGAAGCGAGCTCAGGGACCTTGTGTATAACTACATAGAGGCTGTGTCTCACAAGTATAGAGAAGGCATCTTTAGGAGAACCCAAATCGCGAGAAAATACTGGTTAGAGAGAGCGAAACCGCTTGCTTTGAGGTGTGCAAGCAGCTTGTTGAGCAAGCCAGTGTCGGAAAGACAGAAAAGAGCTACTACGAAGAACGCTTCTGGCAGGCGTGGACAAGTTTCTGCCAATTGAGGTTGAGACTGAGGCTGGGTGGGTGTTTATAGAGGGTAGAAACAGACCGAGTGACTCCTCTTCCTGGAAACCGTGCAAGTATTATAGACTACAAGACGCAAGGAGAGTTTCTGATAAGACCGAGGCGAGAAACAGGCAGATAGTTTCGGCCAATGCTTTTCATCCCTGTGCTGCAGTCAGGTGCAGGGTAATAGCAGAAAGCCTGCAGGAGTATTCTATTTTCTTTAATATCAGTATCCTAAGATCGATGTTAGCGAGACAGAGGCTCTTTCAGGGATTACTGAGATGATATCAGTAGCCTTGAAGGGTGAGTTTAAGTTCTCGGCGGGAATCCTCGTCGACGAACCGTAGAGGTTATCAAGAACATAGGCAGGTGAGTTTGAGAGAAAGCTCCGAAGTCATTGCGCTTATCAAAGAAGAAGGACGGAGAGTTCAGGAAGACAGAGGCTCTTTGAGTGAAGCTGAATTTGAGGTGAGCGCAGGGGCAGGTTAAGGCTGACTGGCGATAAGTTTATGCGAGGATTTGGTAGGTGGAAATATCGACATAAGGCCGAAAGAAATCCGGGAGAAGAGGTTCCGTGTACATATTGCGAATAGCGTAAATTTGTAGATTCGATTTAGCATTTGACGGATGCTCGTATGGATGTAGTAAAAATGACCTGGGCGGGTACGTGGCAAATCGCTAATTTCTCAACGGCTTGCCAGGTTATATTCCTTTCGGCACACGCCTCCCGTGGTCTCGTTGGTAGAGCAGCGCATTCGCAACGCGTGCAGGTGTCAGCGGTTCGATCCCTGCTCGAGCTCTGATAGAAAAAGCCTTGCAGACACTATTCAGGCGTGCAAGGCTTTAGTGCTTTGCTAGATGAAATCTAAACAGGAGAAGGTGTAAATGGAACAAGGAAATAAGAACGCTTACGGACTTTCACAAGCGGAACTTTTGGAAAGAAGTACAAATATCTCCAGTGGAGGAACTATTCGTGATTGGGAAACAGAGAAAAGAAACTCCACGTCTTACGTTGTTGAGCTACTAGAATTTAAGGTCGATGACATCACGAGCAAGAACATAGTATTATGAGAAACGGCTGAACGCAGTGAAGAATCCTTGCAGCAGCCGTTTGTTTTAGTATTGGGAACTTTCTCCAATGAGAGAACATATTAAAGAGTTGCATTGGTTATAAGATATCAAACTTGCGAACATCGCAGTTTTACTAAGTTTAACCTTGACATGACCAGCTCTTTGTCCAAAGCTCAACTTCGCACTTAAATCTCAAATAGTTTGCCCGCGCTTTTCAGTAGACCACATCACAATCGAGGAGTAGGGCAAAGAGTAAAATCTGATTTTCTTACCAGTCAGTCGTCTGCGCATCTTAACGAGCGAGTCTTTGCTTGTAAATACTGCAACATTCTAACGGTTTTGTATGCAGCAACCGCAGTTTCTCCATTGTCGAGCATATCGCTTACGTCTCCAGGATAGGGCATTCTGACATGAATGTCCGCGTTAGTGATTGTGTTAATTTGCTGCCATTTATTTTTCCTTTTAAAAATATAACTTAGAACTTGGCTATAAGCTCATAACATCGCCAAATACCCTTTTAAAAAGCAAGGCTAATTATATTATATTTAAAAATAGAGAATCAACAACAAATTAAACTAGATTGAATTTCTGATGTTACCTGCATACCTATTCAAGCGTGCAAGGCTTTAGTATGATTTAGGAAGCAGTTCTTTAAATTATCTGCGTCTGGTTCTTCTTTTGTTAGTAGTCCTGTGATTGTAAAAGCTGGAAAATGAGACATGGTCAATATTGAAACAGAGGGTAGCACGAGCCCCCAACTCTTAAAGGGTCAGACTACCCTCAAAACCTATGTTTTATATTTAAATAATACACTATTGCTTAAAAAGTCAAAAACTATGGGTGAAAGTCATCTAACGGTTAAGATATTGATTGGACTCAAGTAGCCAGTTCGACTCTGCGCCCACACGGACGAAAGATATCGTTTGCAGTGCCATATCGACACTTACGGGCTTGGGAATACCGTCCACCGAAAAGAATATCCTGTCGAATAGTGATTTAAAGCAAAACTGAGTAGAATAAGAGTGAGTTTTATACAAGAAAACCTAAGGAGTTTAGAAATATGTATATTAATGAATATGAGCTGGGATATGATATAGCATTAAAGGCTCACAAGGGACAAAAGATAAACGGAGAAGATTACTTTAAGCATCCACTCGCTGTGTCAAAACAAAGTTGTTCCGAAAAGATAAAATCGTTGTATTATTACATGACGTTATAGAGATACGGATGTCACTGTGAACGATCGGAGAGAAGCAGGATTCTCAGATGAAGTTGTTTTTAGCTGTCAGTAATGTACAAAGAAGGCCGATGAAGATTACGAGGAATATCTGAATAGAGTAAAAACAAAAACTCTATTGCCTTAAGAGTAAAGATAGCGGATATGGAGCATAATCTGATATAAGTAGAATAAAACTCAACAGAAAAAGATTTGGAAACGATTAGAAAATATAGGATTGATTAAAGGAATCAGAGAGACTGTAGAGACAGGTAAAATAAAGGCGTAATATGGACAAAAAGCAAAGAAAATATTATTTAGCAGATATTGCCAGCGGGTGGAAGCTGCAAAATGAGATATACATATCGCCAGAGGACTTTGCTTATAAAGGAAAAGGGTCTTATGTTTCGATCCATGATATCACATAACGATTGGATCAAAAGAATCGTTAAGTTAGCAAATACGATTAGTATGGAGAAAGTCGAAAGCCTTTATGTAGCTCGTCTGCAAGGAGAGGACATAGCAGGAGAGCAGTGGCCGTCATCCCTGTCTATCTGGCACGCTGAAAAAGGGAAAGATACGCTGTTGAGTCTGGACGTTTCACAGATGGCTAAAGACAATATATATGAATGTAAGAGTCAAATACGCTAAATGTCAAGATGTGTGTTGAAGACCTTAACATCGATTTGCGAAAGAGGACATTCTGCAGAAACCAACAGCTGATGACTGGAAATTCTAAAGGCCATACTCGATGCTGTATCGTTGCTGAGTCTAATGACCATCCGCGCGCTTAGAAATAAGCTTGCAGAAGTTTTCTATTCTGAAGGCAAATAAAGATGAGAGAAGTGTCATAATAGAGATATTAGCATGCATAGAATCTCTTGTTTCAAGTCATATGACAGGACGAACCATCAAAGCACGACTGACATATGCAAACTTATCATGTGGAGAAGATGGATGCAACAAGAATTAGTAGAAAAATATTTTGAAAATTACCTAAAATAAGGCTATAGGACAAAAGTAGAAACCGACATAACAGCTGATATTTCAATAGTTAGGTCGGTTTAATCTTCCATTGCTTAAGTTGATAGAGATATCGTCCCAATTATAATCCCCATCTAATTGCGTCTTCGTTTTCATAGGGACGTTCACCCTGGTTTACTTTTGTCGTGCCTTGTTTTCGAGGATAGTTGTTAATTTGAGTATTCCATAGTATCACAGGAGGTTGATATTTATATAGAGAACCGAAGGAAACCAATAAAACTAATAACAATTGACAATGATAACACGTACCCAAATATAGAGGATGGTGGTAACTGTCTTTAATATCAATATTGCTGTTGATGTATTATGGTGTCAACGAGCAAAGTTGCGTATATCGGCATTTTCTAAATAATCACCGGAATCAAGACTGTTTGCCCTATTATATTTTTCCGGGCTTTTGAGAGACTGATTTAATAATATCTGAAATGCAGCATCCGTAGGTGGCATAAAGTAAAGCTTGAGTTACCCGTTATGGGATAGAGTTAGCTCTGTACCGACTCACTTAATATCTGCAAGGTTGGCATAGCTTAAGGCTTGAACTAGAAGCACAGGATACAAATTGCCAATTCCATCTGTTTCCAAGCTATCTGCAATTATGATGTTATTCTACATATAGAATCACCTTCTAAAATAGTTACTAAACGACTTAATCTTATCTATATTCCAAATAGTACAATAATAATCTCAAAGGTCAACCAGAGTAACTACATCTAGCCTATTTTGATTCCTTATAGAATTTTTCCTCACACAATGTTTTATGATGCAACAACATGTTATAATTCCTATTCGAGGGCAAATCAATATGTAGAGAGGCAGTATGATCAGGAACGAGAAAACCATATTTTGATGTTGCCGCAAATTACAGACAGATCGAACTCTCGAAAAAGGCTGAGTTTGTTGAGCTCATTAAGAATAGGGCGCTGATAGAGGACGAGCTTTTCAGATATCGAAGGAGATACATGGAAAAACTTCCACCGCAAGGTGTATGTGCGAGGGCTCATAGAGATATCAAGTCATTGGGAAACGACTGGCTACTACTGGCATCCGAAGGTCAAATCGCAATGCGAAGAGGTATAGACTTAGCGCAGACGAAATTCCAGTGAACAGGTTAGATTTGGGACCAAGCTAGGTTTAAGAGCTTTGTTTTACAGGGCGGTAGGATCCTGGATTTTCAGATAAGACTTGATAGAGGTAATCAAAGAAATTAAGAGATTAACCCGCAGACCGCGATAACGCTTCGGTTGAGAGAAATCTTTGAGACGCTCAAGGCGTATAAAGAGTAGAGGCAGACAGATTCTTCTAGACATGAGACGAGGAACAAGGAGCACTACTACAAGCTACATCCGCTGATATGATCAGGACTTCAGATTGCATACGCTAGAGGACCTAAATAGCTAGGGTCAGACGGGCCTCGCATCACGGTAGGAAGTCCGCATCAGACGGAGGAAACCTCGCAGAGTAGATCTTTGTTTACGGAAAGCTAACCTTAAGATGATAGGTAGAAATATTGTTCCAGCTAGTGGAACGCCATTTGAGAACGAGGCGAGTGGATCAGCTGAGCTACGGTCTATTTTGGCGATTTTGAGGATAATGTTTCCCACATGCAAATCTTTCCAGCGACTACTTGCTTGCAACGCTATCAAAGACGGCTCGAGACAGAGCGATAGAAGTTGCAGCAAAATGTGTATGCCAGCTCAACACCGACATATAGACGAAGAGAATACAATTTATATAATGATAAAGTTGTTTTGAGGTTGAGGCGGCAGAAAACCTGAAGCAGCTTAGAGAAATATTTGAAAACATCACTCAGAGCTGGTGATGGACAGGGGTGACTATAGTGAATGAAATAAAGAAGAGTGTCACAAAATACGAGAAAGAGCAGTAAGGCAGGAGGAATTTATCACGACGCTGAGATTCTGCGCATCGATAGAATATGGAAGAGAAAACAAGGATAATATTGAGCTTTCAGAGAGAGTTCCTGAGAAAGCTAGAACCTGAAGGGGCTTACACACAGAGAGCTATCTGTACTTACATAGTGAAAACGAAGAAATAATAGCTGAGATGAAGCAGATTGCAAGGGAGCTTAAGACTCTGCTTCCACGGAAATCAGAATCGCGCTACTCGCACCGCTCTATCTATCAAATTACTGCGTAAAACGGATGCGATATACTGTCCATACCATGCCAAGAATAAGAACATACCTAGACTTAAGCTGACACAGGATGAGTTCGTGCAGAGGTTATTGCACTTCAGGATATGGGACATGAGAGAATCGCGCTTGAGCTTGGCGAGGATCCGATAAACAATCTCCACTAGAGTACGTTATTGAAAGCATCAAAACCATTATGATACAAAGCACAGAAACGGCTCACCTAGAAGAGTAACAAACATCGCAGCAACTGATGTTGAAAAGCTACGCAAGCTGTGGTGAAGTAGGCATCGGGTACATATTATCCTAGTTCAGGAAACATATATCAAGGAAAACTACGAGCGTCAGCATCCGACAGACCAAGGCGAATTACGCCATTGCCTACAGAGGCTGTGGATAGAGCCATGACGGCGGGATAGATGATGTAGGACTTGAGTTCTATACGGACCAGAGAGCTATCACTATGAGCTCTGTAGGACTTTTGATGCACGTAGAGCACCTTGAGGCAAAGTAAGCGTTGGACCATACGATTTTCAATGCCAAGAATCTGTCCAGTAGATGACATCGATACAAAATGAGTTTACAAACGCACTTGACGATGAGATTTTCGAGAGCTAATTGCGCTAATAAGAATTTCAGTTCTACACAGGAATGATTATATCGACAAGAGAAGGCGTCGAAATGAGACGTAAGGCTTTGGAGCTATGCATTAGTCAGATTTCTGGAGGATCAAAGACTGTTGTCGGAGGCTATATCAAAGATAGAGGAAGAATCCGCACAATTTGATATTTCAGATACAAGGCCACTTGATGATCGTTACAGATTGGCTACTTGAGCTAGACATGTTCCAAGCTTCTGCACAGCCTCTATAGAGAAGGAAGAACTGGACAGGTTCATGAGCCTCTAAAGGAGTGACAGATAGTAAACTGCTGTCATCCGAACGCTTGACAACCCCTGAAGGATACATCGAAGACTACGGTGATCGAAGAGATAAAGGCAAAGGGAAATCAGGTCATCGAAGAATCAATGAAGAGCATAACAAAATCTCGCTGTTAAGTTGAAAAGACAAGGAAATTCCTAAAGAAGATTGAAGATGGAGAAAGAGATTTAGATTTTAAGAGCGAGGCAGCAAAAGGCAAACGTGTTCACATAGGAATACCCGGATACGAATCCGGAAAATCACACTTCTGAACCTTCTCGCGCGTCAAAGCGTGTCGCTTTGTCTCAGAGGTCAGAGGAAATCACGACAGACCCAGTATATAAACCGATGGAAATACAGGCGTTGACATCGACACTCATAGATACGGCTGGTTTTGAGGATGATAGTGAGCTCGAGCACAGAGGATGAAAGCACGAGCAAGGTTTTAGATGAGTGCGACATATATCTACGTCGAGAGGGGCGAAAAACGAAGACTTCTCCGGCCTAATGGCAAGAAAAAGCCCTTTCTAATCAAAGTTTTTAATGGTCTCGCACTTAGCGATGCGTCGGCAAATACAGAGCCCAGAGGGACACATAGCATTGGGATAAGGATGCAGTACTGGTAGCTATAAGAGAGGCGGCAAAAGGATGTCAGTGGAGATAGACCTCTGCTAGAGGGACTTCTTTCTGGGGGCGAATCTGTTTTGCTCGTCATGCCACAGGATATTCAGGCACCAAAGGGAAGGCTTATTCTTCCGCAGGAGATACGAGGGCGCTTTCTCGATTTGAGGCAGAGTATTACATCTTGTAAGACTAAAGACATGAAGAGGACTTTAGACCCGTAAAAGAACCTCCAGCCTCACAATCACGGACCCGCGGGTTTGGAGAGGTTTACGCTGCTTTAGCCGAGGAATCATATCATCTCTCTTTCATTTTGATGGCAAGATCAGGGAGATATCGAGGAGCTGCCGGTGCTGCCGCAATTGACGCCCTTAATGAGAACTCAAGAGTTTTGATTTCAGAGGCCTGTACGCATGCGCCGCTTGAAGAGTGATATAGGCAGGGTGAAGATTCCCTGCTTTGCTTAGAAAGAAATACGGAACATGAGTATAGATTTCTTGAGGGACTGCAGATTTTCCTGAAGAGCTGGGATTACGACCTCATAATCATGTGCGGAGTTGTATGTTCAATAGAGTCGCGTTTTGAGCGCATAGAAAAAGGCAAGGGCTAAGCCGGGAGTTCCAGTTATGAACTACGGCGTGACGATTTCCAAACAAAGGCGATTATCGACAAGGTCGAGCTTTGATGGATGGAATCAGAGAAAGTTCAAATTGCAAGAAATCGCCTGTCTGAGGCTTGAAAGTTTGACGATTTTGTGGTAAAATACTTGGCATGAATTCAAACTACCATTTGATGGGAGGAATCAAAGGAATAGTTTTTGATAAGTTAATCGACAAGCTAAAGGAAACACTGCACAATCGTGCTTCCAGACGGACCAGATAAGAGAGTTATGGATGGCAGAGAAGCTAACAAAGAACATCCTAAAGGTTATCCCTAGTAGGAACTCAGGATGAATTTGATGAGGCAGCAAAGGCGTCACGCTGGATGACCTTTCAGGTTGTGAAATCCCTAGATCCCCAAGAACTATGCGAGATGGATGCAGATGCTACTATGGTAGAGCTTCGCAAGGGTAAGCTCAGAGGATGAAGCCGTGAAATGCTAAGCCACGGAAACTACTGGGAACTATGCTAGTTAAGATGGGTAAGGCAGATTGCCTCCTCGGAGGAGCCACATATTCAACCGCTGACACTGTAAAGACCAGCCTTCAGCTAGTTAAGACAAAGCCAGGTGCACACCTGTAAGCTCTGCTTTATCATGGTTCGCGGAGGATGAGCGTCCAGCTATGGTGACTGTGCAATCAACATCGATTATCAGGACACAGTTGATAAGGAAGGCAATGTAACATTACACAGCAGCAGAGAAGCCACTGAGGTTGCAGCTGAGACAGCAAGAACTGCTCAGATCTTTCGACATCGACCCCAAGGCTGGCAAATCCTAAGCTTTCAACAAAGCGGTTCAGGAAAGGGCGGCACTGTTAAGCTTTCACACGACGCTACAATAAAGGCTCAGGAAATGGCTCCCAGAGCTAGCTATCGACGGTGAGCTACAGCCTGACGCAGCAGTATCACCAGTTGTTGCAGAGACAAAGTGCAAGGGATCAAAGGTTGCAGGTCAGGCTAACACATTCATTTTCCTTCAATCGAAGCAGGAAACATCGGCTACAAGATTGCTCAGAGACTGGCGGATTCGACGATACGGACCAATTCTTCAGGGTCTAAATGCTCCTATCAACGACCTATCACGGTTGCAATGCGAGAGGAAATCTACACAATGTCAATCATCACAGCAGCGCTAGCGTAGGCTGAATGTATTAGTAATCAAACGCTACCGAAAGAAGGTAGTGCATAAACTTGGTATTTCCATTATCTGTATCTTTATTGTATATTTCGTAGCGCATGCAATATAGCCATTCCATCGGTAACCTTTAACTCATCAATTCCTAAACAAGTGGGTATTTCATTGAATAAGTGAAAAATAGTGCTCCAACAAATTGTAATTGCGCATCCAAACACAGTATCATTTGAAACATATCCAAGTGGGTGTCTTTGTAAAATAAAATAATAGAATAAGCAATATTGCTGTAAATATTGGTCCGCCTGCAGATACATAACTGTTCTGGTTTTTAGTTCATGCTCAAATAAAAACGCACCACCAATAGGAATTGCATGATATCTTAGACGCTTAGTGCTGAAAAGCTCTTTCCTGTACCCAGTTGAATAATCCAGTCATTAGATTTAATTGTAATTTTATATCCTGATAAATGCCCAAGTTCATGAAAAGAATTGAAAACATTGAAAAACAGATACAAGATAGCGCGTCATAAGTATTTCAATAAAATAGCATTTTAGTTCCTCAACTTTCAAATAAGATATGCATTTTTCAATGCTTTGAATGTCTTATTGTCTTTTTAGCTAAACCTAGTAAAATCTCTCTACCTGATATTATATCATAGCTCTACAAAACTTGATTTTTCTGAATATAGGGATATTATCAGCTAGATAGGTGGTGGTTCATGGAGTAGGAAGAAGAAAATCGAGTACGTACTAATATTTATTGCCGGTTTTATTGTAGGGATGTATAAGATATCTATTCTAATAACTATTTTAAATAGTGTATAGAAAGGCGTAGATCAATGAATACTTCATTAACGAACAAATTTTTCATAAGTAATAGGCGTTATATTCTCTTTGCTGCTCGTATGGATACTTTTAAAACATCAGAGGACTTGTCAGCTGAAAATTTTCTGCGAGTATTATGATGCCTATACTTATTGCAAGAACTGATTATGATCGTAAAAGTGCACAGATAGACCTCATTGATTTGCACTTTGATACTAAATCTGATATTGCTAATACCAGCTTTATAATGAATTACATGATTCCTCTTATACAAAATGGATGAGTACATGTACATAAATAAGATAATCGCGATAATACTGATAGTAATACCGCCAATTAGCTTTGGAGTATTATATAGTCAGAAAGCCAAGTAATATCTCATTGCGATAAATTGCAGGACCATTGCGTGTAGTATAATAAACTCCCTACCGATTGGATGTTTATCATAAAGTGGAGGTTTTTGATTCTAAGATAGCTGATGAACTAGTTAATCAAATAAATTAAAAGGATGGAAAGATATGGAGCCAATTCAGCTAAGAGAATTGGCACAGAAACATGGCAGAATATGCGGGCAAGGAAGTTACGGGTTAGAGGTTGGGTAAGAACTAATCGAAATCCAATAAATTTGGGCTTATCGAGCTGAATGATGGTAGTTTTTCACACCTGTTCAGATAGTTTATGAGGCAGATAAGCTTGCTAATTTTTGATGAGACAGGCAAGGCCATGGTTTTCAGCTGCGCTTTGCGTAAGAGAAGGCTTGAGCTACTCCGGATGCGAAGCAGCCGTTTGAGATTAAAGGCCGAGGAGGTTTTGATTGAGGCGGATACTGATGCGGATTATCCACTTCAGAAGAAGCAGCCATCGGTAGAGTTTTTGCGTGAGATTAGCTCTACCAAGACCAAGGAGCAACCTTAGTTCTCAGCGGTTTTCCGTGTGAGATCAATCTCGGCTTGTATGTCTATTCATAAGTTCTTCCAGGATCAGAACTTCGTTTACACACACACCAATTATCACAGGTAGTGATGTTGAGGGTGCTGGCGAGATGTTCCAGATCACAACGCTTGATTTAGATAATATTCCAAGAACTGAAGAGGGTCAGATATTACAGCCAGGATTTCTCGAAAGCACACAGGTCTTACAGCAAGGGCACAGCTTGAGGGTGAGGCTTATGCTATGGCTTTGTAGAAAACATCTACACATTTGGACCTCATCATTCCGTGCTGAGAATTCAAAACACGCAAGACATGCTTCAGAGTTTTGGATGAGAGAGCCTGAGATTGCTTTTTGCTGATCTTGAGGATAACATGGCTGGCAGAGGCTATGGTTAGTACATAATCAATTATGTGCTTGAGCATCGCCTGAGGAGATGGAGTTCTTCAACAAATTTGTTGATATGACTGCTAGAGCGTTCACATGGCATTGTTTCATCAGACTTTGCAGGTTACTATACTGAGCTGTTGAGCCTTCAGAAGTCAGGTAAGGAATTCCCAGTATCCTGTAGAGTGGGGAATCGACCTTCAGACAGAGAGCACGAGCGTTACTTGACAGAGGAGATTTTCAAGAAGCGTTGTTTGTAACAGATTATCCTAAGGATATCAAGGCGTTCTATATGAGAGTAAACGACGACAACAAGACTGTTGCTGCTTGCGACCTCTCGTTCCGGGCGTTGGCAGAACCATCGGTGAAGCTGCAGAGAGAAGAGCGTATCGATGTTCTACACAAGCCGAATGGAGGCTCTGGGACCTGATGCTGGGGATTACAGCTGGTACCCAGACTCGCAAGTACGGTGGTGTTAGCCACGCCGGATACGGACTTGGATTTGAGAGAATGGTAATGTATCTCACAGGTGTACAACATCAGAGACGTAATTCCGTTCCCAAGAAACACCAAAAGAGCGCAGAATTTCTAGAGGCAAGTATACCAGAGAAAATATATGAATTTGATAGCGCTTTATCAAAGCTAGATTGATGGCTTTGTGGGGCAAAGCTTAGTTTCTAAATGCTTTTTAACTTGAATTTTGGGTTACATTTTGATTTTTAAATGTAATATAATTAGAATCATATTATTACCTTTTGAGCGGTCGGTTCTGACCGTGCATTTCCAGACGAGTTTTGATTAGTTTAATATATGCGATGAGTTTGTGTCAGAAAGGAGGCAAGCCTAGGTTTTGATTATGGCAAAGAGTAAAATTTTTGATTGAAAACGAAGCAATCGAGGAAAAGCTTAGTGAAGAAGAGAGTGCTCCTGCACCGAAGAAGAGGGGGAGATCATGCAAAGGTCAAGCCTGAGGAGCTTGAGGAGACAGCCTGCTGTAGAGGTTGAGGAGACTGCTTCCAAGGAAGGTAGTAGCGATTCTTTGATGTTATTGAGCCGAAAATCGATGATATAGAGGTTTCTGATGCAGATGCTGAGCAAAGCTACAGCAGCGAAACTCGCGACCTAGGCCAAGGCCTGAGGTTTGCGGTATACTTGAAACTGCTGAGGACGGCTTTGATTTTTGAGATTCAACAACTTCCTGACAAGTGACAAGGATATCTATCAGCTTCACCGACTCAGATTAGAAGACGTAATTCGAAGACGGGTGATAAAGTTTTGTGAATTTCAAGACTGCCAAATGACGGAGAAAGATTCTGCTGCCTGCTCTATGTTAAGACAGTAAACGATGAAGAGCCTGGAATTGCCATAAAGAGGCCGGATTTTGAGGATTTGACACCGATATTTCCGCAGGAGAGAGCTCACACTTGAGAGAACATCAAAGGACCTTTCCATGAGACTTATCGACCTGATTTCCCTATCGGAAAGGGTCGAGAGGACTCATTGTCGCACCACCAAAGGCTGGTAAGACAACGCTTCAAGAGAATCGCAAACAGCATAGAGCAAAAATCACCCCTGACGTTGAGCTAATCGTATTCCTAGTCGATGAAAGACCTGAGGAAGTAACGGATATGAAGCGCTTCGCTTAGCAGCGGCGAGAGGTAATATATTCTACTTTTGATGAGAGACCTCAGCATCACGTCAAGGTTGCCGAGATGGTTCTCGCTAGAGCTAAGAGACTGCTGAGCACAAGAAGGACGTAGTAATTTTTGCTGGACAGTATCACAAGACTTGCAAGAGCATATAACCTTGTTGGAGCCAACTTCAGGAAGAACGCTGTCCGGTGGTCTTTGATCCGAGTGCACTTTACAAGCCTAAGAAATTTCTTTTGAGCTGCGCGTAATGTTGAGGAGGGCGGAAGTATCACAATACTTGCAACAGCTCTTGTTGAGACAGGCTCTAGAATGGATGATGTTATATACGAGGAATTCAAGGGTACAGGTATTATGGAGCTACATCTGATCGTAAGCTTTCTGAGAAGAGGATTTTTCCTGCCTTTTGATCTTAACAGGTCCGGCACAAGACGTGAAGATCTTTTTGATGACTCAGGCTGAGCTTGAGGCAATTTGGACTATGAGGAGAGCTCTATCAAATGTAAATCCGCATGAGGTTTCAGAGATTATCATAGATAATCTTGCAAATACAACGAACAATACGAACTTCATTCAGGTTATTAAGAAGATCCCTAGGACAGGAGCAGAAGAAGTACATATAAGGGATTTAATGGATTTAAGTAAGATTTTTTGAAGGATGCTCTGCCCTACTGCCATAGGTGGACAGGCTGTACGGAGGCGTGATGATGCGCGGTGCAGATCGCATGGCGATTGCGGATGCGTGTTCCTGACGGGCAGAATTCACATAAAGACTCAGCCAATAAAGCTTTATCGGACGCTGGGCCGAGATTCCTCATTGTCCGCGGAGTGGTTTCTGTTTTTTAGCTCCATGGTCATAGGCATGAAGACTTTAATATATTCAGCTGATGTGCTTGAAGCATATACGATGGACGAGGAAGGCGAAGAAGCTGCTGAGGAGGTAAAGCCTGGCAAACTAGAGTCGTGGCTAGTTAAGCACTTCGGAGAAAAAGGCTGTCTGGAACTTGATGATTTACGTCTCGGTTTTGATAGCAATCGCTGTAAGTGTGCTTGCTGTGCTATTTCCAACCGTGGTCGTAAACTTACTCGGTAAGGTGACAAAGAATCATATTTTGCTCAACCTTGCTGGAGGGACTTCTGAGAATTTTTGATGTTCATAGGATATATTCTTTTGATCAGTAAGATGGAGGACATTCGCGTAACCTTTCAGTATCACGGTTCGGAGCACAAGACGATTCACTGCTTTGAGAATGGGCTTGAGCTACACCCTGAGAACGCGCAGAGTTTTTACACACTTCATCCGCGCTGTGGAACGAGCTTTTTGATGTTTGGTCACGGTGATAAGTCTGATTTTTGTTCTCTATGCTTGGGGTCCTAATCTACTGATGAGAATATTGTCGAGAATTGTCTTGATACCAGTTGTTGCAGGGCTTTTCGTACGAGGTGCTAAAGTGGGCAGGAAGAAGCGATGGAACGCTTGTTAAGATTATGAGCATGCCAGGAATTCTGCTTCAGAAGCTCACAACAAAGGAAACTGACAAACGAGCAGCTAGAGGTTGCAATAGCTTCGATGAAGGCGGTTCTAGTACCAAAGGACACACCTTATATTGAGGGAATCTGTGACAAGGACGCAAATTTGATTGAGGAAAGACATATAGAGCGAGAAGGAAATAAGGAATGAGTCTATTAGTCAAAGAAATGTTAACCATGGGTGAAAAGCAGCTCATGGACAGCGATATCGCAGATGCTACGCGCGATTGCAAAAATTCTATACTGTTACATGATGGACATTCCATTTTCAAAAATTATCCTAGAATATCAGGAAGTGCTTCAGGATAGACTTTGCGATAAGTATTTTGAGTTGATTGATAGACGAAGCAATGGAGAGCCTGTTCAATACATCATGGGAAGTCAGGAATTCATGGGCCTTGAGTTCATAGTGAACGAAAACGTGCTAATTCCAAGGCAGGATACGGAGACACTCGTTGAGGATAGCGCTAGAGATAATAAAATACGGGAACTCTTCGGTGAAGACATGGATGTAAGGCGTAAGGAATGGGATATACTTGATCTTTGTACAGGCAGCGGTGCTATAGGTGTTTCGCTAGCTAGAATTGCCAACAAGGTTAATGTAACTTGCTCTGATATCAGTGAAGGGGCAATCAAAGTAGCCAGAGGAGAACGCGCAAAAACACGGTGTTGCAAAATCCGTAAAGTTTGAGCAGGGCGATCTTTTTAAACCTCAAAGCACTTCCGCAAGCAGAAGTTTGACATGATTATCTCTAACCTCCGTACATCAAGTCTTCAGTAATCCTGACTCTGCAGAAAGAGGTTCAGACTGAGCCACCTTTCCGCACTTGATGGTGGAGAAAGCGGACTTGATTTCTATGAGAGAATTGTGAGCGGAGTAGGTAGTCACCCGCGAAAGGGCGGTGTTTTACTGCTCGAGATAGGTCATGATCAGGGCGAAGCTGTGAGCGGGCTTCTATCTAGAAACGGAGATTTCACATCGATAAGAGTGCTCATGATCTAGCAACAGAGATAGAATTGTCTTTTGCGAAGAAGTCGAAGTAGCAATGGCTTGGCGGATTGGAGGTTAAAATGCAATATATACCTGTAATTGTTTTTGCCATAATATTGATTATAATTGCCTCTTAAAAAGAGAGGCAAAGGACTTTGCTATTAGCAGGGTTTAACACTATGTCAGTCGAAGAACGAAATGTCTCATGATATGGAGAAAATAGGTAGATTTATTAGTAAAACTCTTTACGGAATGGCTCTTTTCGTTTATTAGCATTTGATTTTGGGTTGTATATTAATAATATAATCGCTATCGTATTTCCATGGGTTGTTTTTGGAGGTATTATATTTACTCTTGTATATATAAATAGTGATAAATTCATAATATAAATAAATATCTGTTTAAAAATCCTATGAGGCAAATCTTACTAAAAACAAACTAGAAAATATTTTTTTATAATTGCTATTGTACATTAGTCAATGATGTGAGACCAAATCTGTAAAAAAGAAAAAGCCATATGATATCATTGAATTGTTTTACCAAACGAGTGATAACATCAAAATATATAAGCTAAATCTCCAATTGTGAACGCCTTCAACAGGAGATATCCAGCGAGCACGGCCATAGGAATTTGATTTGAGCGACGCATATTCAGGTACATCTGCTCTTTCAGATCATTGAAAGAGTAGAAGCTCAGAAAGTTATAGAATCGCTCCTGATCGTTTCTGTGGCTACGTTCAACCTTTCCATTGTGCCAAGGTGTGCGAGGTCTAACAAGTTTATGGGATTTTATGCCAACTTTATCGCAGAATATGTCGAAAGGATGTTTACGCTTGTACTCTTTAGAATATGTGAATTCAAATCTGTTGTCTGTTTGAATTATGCAGGTAAGCACCAAAGTGCAAGCAATCGCCCGCTTTTACAAAAATCAATAGTGCTGCAGCTACTTTTGTTCACGATATGGATATATGAATCTCTCTCCTGAAGCTTCGTCACTATCGCATATTGATAGAACTTATCAGGCATTCGACATAGCAGACACTTGGAATGCATTTAACATCAAGCTGCCATTTTACACCCAATGATCCAGGCGTGTGATATTTCTGTGGTTTACGTTTCTCTCGGTTGAAGCTGAGCCTTAGAAGAAAAAGCCAAGAGCCTTGTATATCCTGCAAAGTGAGCCAGATGTCTCTGAGTAATTTCTTTTTGTGAGCGAAGCTCGCCACATCCTCGCATATGGAGATATGAGGATTTCTGCGGTGCAAACATGGATCCACTTTAGTTCTAAATCGGTATGAGCATTGGGATGAGAACTGAGAGGTCGATGAGACTTCATCTCTAAGAGAGTCTCTGTTTCGCTCAAATCGTTTGTTCCAGCGCATTAGGGAAGCTTTGGATATGGTATTTTTGGCAGACAAACTGTACAGAGCTACCACCACGGTATAGTTTTACAGCATAAAATCTGGTATCGATAGTATGTGGCAACATCGTTGAGAATGTGTTATATTGCAACGGTGAGCGATTGAATCGTCCTTTCGTTAGTTGATTTTGTGGTAAAAACCATTCTAACGGACTCAATCGCTTTTTTCTATACCCAAGGTCTCACATCTATTGTAAAGCTACAATAGAAAATATTTTTACACTGATATCTTGCACAGCCCTTATTGCTGTGATACAATAATAGAGCTGTAATATCAGCAAATATATGCACGGGGAGACCTGAGCAGGAAAGAGGTACAAGCATGAAGGAAGGAATCCATCCTGATTATGTGGAATGTGAAAGTAACTTGCGCATGCTGGAAACACATTTGTAACTAAGTCTACTAAGCCAGAGCTAAGACTAGAAGTTTGCTCAGGTGCCATCCGTTCTTTACAGGTCAGCAGAAGTTCATCAACCGTGGTGGACGTGTTGAGAAGTTCAAGAACAAGTACAATATCGACTAATTTGACCTATTATATAAGAAAACGAAGCTCTCCATTTGGGAGAGCTTTTTACGTGGTTTAAGTTTTGTGATTAAATGACAAAGTGATTGCAAAAATTATCGAGGAAATGATATTATCTGTATATTAATATAAACAACTTAATATTTGTTTAGGTGTTAGTAAGAAATCTCGCTTGATATATATATAAACCAAAGCGTTTGAGCAATTTAGTAGTAGGAAACAGGTGTAAATCCGTGCGAACTCGCTCACTGTAAACGGTTAAAAACACAGATGCTACCGCATCCAAAGAGTGGGAAGGCGTGATAATATATGCCGTGAGCCAGGAGACCTGCCTAGACTATAAGAGGACCGCCACGAGTAATTGGTGTCTTGATTTTAGCGAGTTTGACTGATAAATTAAGGGATACTTTACTTAGGGCGAGGTATCCCTATTTAGTTGTTTCTGGCTTTAAACAGGAGGAATGTATGAAGAAATTATTATCAGTAGTAGTTATCGCAGTTCCTCAATGTCAATGCTTTTGACAGGATGCGAGAGAAGAAGGACAGCGGAAAGGCAAACACTTCCGCGCGATAAGGAAATTTTGCTGTTGTTAGCTTTGGTACAAGCCACAGCAACATAGCAGACACGTGACAATCGGTGCGGTTGAAGATGCAATCAGAGAAGCTTACCCTGATTATCAGGTACGCAGAGCGTCTCACTTCCAGATCATAATCGACAAGCTCAAGAAGGAAGAGAATATCGAGATTGACAATGTAAAGCAGGCACTTGATAGAGCTGTTGCAAATGGAGTTAAGACTCTAGTTGTTCAGCCTACACACCTTATGAACGGTCTTGAGTATAACGATCTGGTGAAGGAACTTGATAAGTACAAGGATAGTTCGACAAGATTGCTCTTGGCTGAGCCACTTCACCAAGCCGATGAAGACTTCGAAGCAGGTTATCGCAGCAATCACAAATGATACTAAGGAATACCTTGATGGAGAGACAGCAATCTGCTCTATGACATGGAACAGAAGTTGATTCAAACAAGGTTTATGCAACACTCAGGAGAAGCTAAAAAGGCGGCTGATACAACGATTACTTTGTTGGAACAGCAGAGGCTACACCTACAGTTGACGATGTTATCGCACAGGTAAAGGAAAGCGGAAAAATACAAGAGAGTTATCCTTCAGCCACTTATGGTAGTTGCAGGCGACCACGCAAACAACGATATGGCTGGTGATGAGGAAGGTAGCTGGGCAACAAAGTTCAAGGCAGCAGGCTTTGCAGTTAAGCCAGTTCTAAGAGGACTCAGGACAGAATTATGACATCCAGAAAAATCTATCTAGAGCATGTAAAGGCAGCTATCGATTCACTCAAATAAGATGAATTGGAAAAATTTTAGGCAAGAATTTTAAAGGAGAGCAAATGAAGAAATTAGTAACTTTTCTTTACTTACTCTCTGCGTTGTAACAGCCGGTGTTCTCGGAAACATCGGCTGTTCTTTTTAAGAACGACGTATACGCAGAGACAAAGTCGACTCAGCGACCAGGTCGCACAGGACAGCGAAAAAGGACCAAGAACAGACGTATCAAATCCGGATTTAAAGGAGCTTACTGGAAAAAGACATCAAAGATGGAACATATGATATCGAAGTTGAAAAGGATTCATCAATGCTTTAGAATCAGTAAAAGCAAAGCTGACTGTGAAGGATGGCAAGATGACTGCAGTTTTGACACTTAATGGAAAGTGATATCTAAGACTTTTCATGGGAAACAGGCGAAGAAGCTGTTAAGGCTGACGAGTCAAAGTACGCAGAGCTTTAAAAATCGTAGACGATAAGTATACCGTATGAGGTTTCAGTGGATAAGCTAAACGCACCTGTAGAGTGCACAAGCTTCAGCAAAAGAAAGCAGAAATGGTATGACCACCAGATAGTTTTCCTAGCAGACACACTACCTGAGGGAGCAGTAAAAAAGGATTACACTGTTGTAATTCTATGTGCAGTGGTAGGAGTTGTTTTGGTAGCTGGTATAATCATTGGACTAGGACGTATAAAAAGATCTGCTAGATAAAAAAGCATACTAGGGTATAATATTAGAGCGAGCAAAGGCTTGCATAAACAGAAAAAGCTAGGCATGGAGGATTCTCATGGGATTTGAACACTACCTGCGTTCAGGAAATCAAAAATTGCGATGTGGGTACACAACAGGTACCTGTGCGGCACTTGCTGCAACGGGAGCTACTATTTTGATGCTCAGTGGCAAGGCGCCTGAAACTGTCGGGCCCATGACAGGAAAGGGCATAGAGCTGATGTCTCCACTTGCAGATTTCGGAATGGATGGAAGTGATAGCTTGGAGCCGCATCATCAAGGATGCAGGAGACGATGCCGATGTAACAGACGGAATACGCGTATATGCGACGGTATCAAAGATAGACAAGAAAGAGATTGAAATTGACGGCGGAGAGGGCGTAGGAAGAGTAACAAAGCCTGGGCTAGACCAGCCTGTTGGCAATGCTGCAATAAACAGTACGCCTCGCCGTATGATTAAAGAGGCAGTAGAAAGCGTATGCGAGGACTACGGCTATGAGGGAGGAATTAGAGTTATAATCTCGGTGCCTGAAGGCATTGAGGCAGCTAAGAGAACCTTTAACTCCATGATAGGAGTAGAGGGAGGAATATCTATCCTAGGAACATCTGGAATAGTTGAGCCGATGAGCAGGCAAGCTGCTGCGCTACAATTGAAGTGACGATGAGACAGGCTGCTGTAGAATCTAAGGACCTGATTTTGATACCAGGAAACTACGGCGAAAGCTTTTCGTTGCAAACGAGCACGTGGAAACCTATGGAATATCCAGCGTTAAGTTTTCTAACTTCCTAGGGATGTACTTGATATGGCGGTTGCAGAGGGCTTTTGAGAGAGTTCTTCTGATAGGACATATCGGGAAAAATGGTCAAGGTTGCAGGTTCAATCGACGAATACGCACTCAAGCGAGTGCAGATTGCCGTAAGGAAATTTTTCAGTGCATACGATAATGTGTGGCGGAAGCGGAGAGCTTGGCAGAGATAATGAAAGCGGCAACGACAGATGTTTGTATAGAGATTCTCGACAAGGAAAAAATATGAGAGAAAAAGTGATGGAGAGCATAGTTTCATCCATTCAGAAGGTTCTTAATAGAAGAGTCAAAGATGAGCTAAAAATAGGGTTTGTACCTTCTCAAATGAATACGGACTTCTAGGGTATGAAGCGAAGGGGCTAAGGAGATTATTGACGAGTGGAATAGCGAGAAAAAGGCTAACATTAAACTCAAATACTAGAATTTGATTGGTTGCTACATAGATGTTTGCTGAATACTGCAAGGCTGCAGGGTAGATGGGTATGTACTTTATGATATATGGGAATTAAGGAGGAATTTATGGTTAATTTTGCTGGAGCAGGTCCCTGGTGGAGAGGATCTAATAACGCTTAGAGGCGCGAGGCTACTGGCGAGGCTGACTGTATAATATATGCCGGAAGCTTGGTAAATCCAGCTTTTGCTAAAAATGGCAAAAAGAGGGCTGTGAGATTTATGACAGTGCAAAGATGACACTCGAAGAGGTTATAGACGTAATAAAACGTGTAGAAATGCAGGGAAGAATGACTGTTAGACTTCACACAGGTGACCCTTGTCTTTACGGTGCAATACGCGAGCAGATGGATTTGCTCGATGAGCTTCAGATTTCATACGAGTATACACCGGGAGTTTCGCTTTTTGTGGAGCAGCGGCAGCAATAGATGCTGAGTATACGCTTCCAGATGTAACTCAGACGGTTATCATTACAAGAATGGAAGGACGTACACCTGTTCCTGAGAAGGAAAAATGCATCTTCTAGCACAGGCTGGAGCAACGATGGTAATATTCCTATCATCATCGCTTCTAGATAAGGTTCAGGAGGAACTACTAAAGGGTGCATATACTGAGGACACCTGCGTGCTATCGTCTGCAAGCGCTACATGGCACAGAGGAGAGAAGCTATAGATGTACAGTAGGAACCTCTGCTCAGACAGCAAAGGAGAACGGCGTAACAAAGACAGCACTTATCATGGTAGGTGACTTCCCAGGAGATGAGTAGCGCAGCTCTGCTATACGCATCCAGGGTTCACAACAGAGTATCGTGAGGCAAGCAAGTGAAGAGGGCTTTTTAATCTCTTTTACGGACAATGGTCAGTCGATCTTGCAGAAAAGATTGCTAGTGGACCAAATCAAAAAGTGGGGATGGAGGCTCAGGCTTTGAGGTGTGGAAAACCGCTTTCCCTTTCAGATTTTGCAAGCAAAGGCTTTAAGGAAGCGGATGCTCGATATTTGTTGGAGCCATGGGCATTGCTATAAGAGCGAGTAGTCCTCATGTGGCTAGCAAGGTCAAAGATCCTGCAGTGGTTGTAATAGATGAGAAAGGAAACAATGCACTTGTTCCTCTGGACATCTAGGTGGCGGAAAACGAGCTGATGCATCTGGTTGCTGAAATAGCTGAGCAAAATCCAGTAATAACAACACACGCTGATGTTCGCTGCGTGTTTGCGATTGACCTTTGGACAAAGAAGAATAATTGCAAAGATTTTGAGGTCTGATAGAATCGTGTTATATCATCGGCACGTTGCGCTGGCGAAAAAGATTGATTTTGTAAGCGACTATGAGATAGCAGGACAGGTGCCAAAAGAATGTGGAGCTCAAAACTTTTGAGGTCAAAACGATAGCGAGATGGAGAACACTAAAAGGTGAAGCTAGCTTTTGATGAGAGAGCCAATGTGCTTGTAAGCAGAGATAAATCAAAAGATAGAGAGGGCGAATGAAAAGTGCCTTGTTGCAGTACCGCAGATTGCATATCGTTGAGTTGGGTGGAGAGGAACCCCTGAGACTGCGATAGAGGAGTGCTTTGAGGAATTATGAGCAAGTCGGATATATCACCTGATGCGATCTGTCTCGTTTGTAGTATAGACCTAAAGAAGGATGAGGAGGGACTTATCAGCTTTTTGCAAGAAGCATGGGCTAGAATTTAAGACTTTCTCGGCTGATGAGCTATCTGCAGAGGGGAATTTTCTGGGTCAGACTTTGTTCGCAAGATAACAGGAGTAGAGATAATGTCTGGTGAGAGAAGCGCAATTTGCGGCTCTGGCGGAGTAATTGTAAATAGAAATGGCGAAAAATGGCGTGATATGGCGATCTGCTACAGCGCCACTTGATTTAGATTGGAGATTGTAAAATGACAAAAAGTTTATGCGGTTGGATTAGGACCGGTGGAAAAGAGAAATGATGACTGAAGAGGCTATTTCAGCTATTGAAAAAGTCCGATGTCATCTGTGGATATACGGTGTATGTAGACCTTATAACTTCAATGTTTCCAGAGAAGGAGACATTTCACTACACCGATGAAGAAGGAAATTGATCGTTGCAAATGGGCGCTAGAAACTGCTCAGTCAGGAAAGACTGTTGCCATGGTTTGCAGTGGAGATTCTGGAGTTTATGGAATGGCTGGCCTTTTGCTACAGCTACTCACAGCTATAAGGATGTTGAGGTTGAGGTTGTTCCAGGAATTACAGCAGCAATTTCAGGAGCAGCGGTTCTTGGAGCACCAGTGGGACACGATTTCTGCGTGATTTCACTTTCAGACCTTTTGACACCATGGGACTTGATTGTGAAGAGACTAGAGCTTTGCGGCAGAGGGAGACTTCATCACATGCCCTATACAACCCCTAGATCAAAGAAGCGTATAGAACATCTCACAACGGCTTGCAATATCATGCTCAAGCATAGAAGCGAAGACACAGTTTGTCTGGCTAAGCAGAACATCGGCAGAGAGGGTGAAGAGTACAGAATCTGCACACTCAAGGAGCTTGATAATGAGCCTATTGATATGTTTACAACAGTGTTTATCGGATCGTCACAGACAAAGCTTGTAGATGGTAAGATGGTAACACCAAGAGGATACGAAAAGCATGAAGATATGTTTTGTTTTAGCGGTACTCTGATGGTCGCGAGATGTCAAAAAGACTTTGCGGAAATCGGAATAGATGTCAGTGTTTATGTGGCTACTGAATACGGCGGCGAGGAGCAGGGCGAGGCTGAAGGTATAGAGGTTAGCGTAGGACGCAAAACCGAGGAGGAAATGCGTGAGCTAATGCTGAAGCACGACCTTGCATAGATGCAAACCCATCCTTATGCTGTCATAGCTACAGAGAATATTCGCCCTGCTTGTGAGGCTGCAGGAATTCCATATTATAGGCTCCAAAAGAAAGAGAGACTGGTATGGACGAATCAAGCTATATAATCAGTGTAAAACCACTGAGGAAGCCATTGATTGGCTCCGGGAAAAAGAGGGCAGAATCATGCTCACTACAGGCTCAAAGGACCTTCACAAATACATGGTTTTTGGGTCCTGAAAAGATTTTTACCCTAGGGTGCTTCCAACAGGCGACAGCATAAGGCTCTGCGAGGAGGCTGAGATTCCTCATCGCAACATCATAGCGGTACAAGGGACCTTTTGTGGAGTCGCTTAATATCGCTTTGATAGAGCAGTTTGAAATAGATTATATGGTTACAAAGAATAGTGGCAGGGCGGGAGGCTTTTGATGAAAAGCTGACTCGCAGCTGAAAAATGCAAGGTTCCTATTCTTGTAATCGAAAGACCAAAGGAAGAGGGACTTTCCGCGGATGAGCTTTTGAGCTTTTGCAGGAGGATGAAATGAAGATTTATCTTATAGGCATGGGCTGTGGCACTAGCAAAAGGAGCTACGGCTGTAGCCTTAGATGCATTGGAAAAATGCAGATTTGATTATTGGTGCACCAAGGCTTTTAGAGGACCTTGGTGATGAGTTTGAGGCTCGCAAGGTACCAGCAATTCTAGCAAAGGAAATTGCGCAGGTCATAGACGCTGAAGGTGACGAAAAGCTAAAAAGCGTAGCCATTGCATACAGTGGAGATTCAGGTTTTCTATTCGGGATGCCGAAGCCTGCTTCTCTCTTGAGGGAAAGGGTGCAGAGGTTCAGGTTCTTCCAGGAATTTCAAGTGTTCAGATGCTTTTCTGCAAGGCTTCAGAGACCTTGGCATGATTGGAATTTGTTCTCAGCTCATGGAGTAGATTGCAGTGCAGTAACAGCTTTGCTGAAGGGAAAGCCGGCCTTACTTTTTGACGGGCGGCGCACTAAAGCCAAAGAACCTTTGCATGGAGCTAACAGAGGCTGGTCTTGGAGACCATGAAGTCACAATAGCTGAGAGACTTCATATAGCGACGAGCATATTTGGCATGGAAAAGGCTTCTGATTTTTGTCTGATCAGGACTTTGATACACTTGCGGTTGTACTCTGCGAAAAAGCTTGAAATTGAGCCAAGACGTACATCGGGATTTGACGATGAGTCATTTACAGGGCAAGGTTCCTATGACAAAGCAGGAAGTTCGTCTGTAATTCTATCAAAAAGCTAGTGCATCAAAGAGGGAGAAACCGTTTGGGATGTCGGAGCTGGAACTGGAAGCGTATCGGTTGAAAATGGCACTTGCTGCAAGTGAGGGCAAGGTTTACGCAATCGAGATGCGTGCCAGAGGGCTGTGAGCTAATTGATATTAACAGAAAAAACTTGGTGCATGGAATCTCAAGGTTATTGAGGGTAAGGCGCCAGAGGCTCTAGAGGGACTGCCAGCACCAGATGCGGTGTTTATCGGTGGCACAAGGGGCAATATGAGTCCTATTTTGGAATTCATAAAGGAGAAGAATAGCGAGGCGAGAATCTGTATATCGGCTATTGCTATTGAAAGTCTTGGAGAGGCGACTACAGAGCTTGCAAGGCTAGGCTATGATGTGAGCATCACTCAGGTAAGCTTTTCAGCAACGATAGGCCAGTAGGAAAGCTTCACATGATGATAGGTGGAAACCCTATATTTATAGTCATGGGAACTCCCGTGAGATAGGAGTAATTTATGATAGAGTGTCTTATAACTGCAGGATCCTCAGGTAGCGGAAAGACCAGCGTCGTTGTTGGCCTTCTTTCGCTATTGAAAAAGAAGGGATATAATGTCGGGCTCTTCAAATGTGGACTGACTACATGTGATCCGGATGTTCCATCGCGCGGTTATGGCGTGTGGAATCGCAATTTGATTTGTTCCTCGCCCCTGCTGACAGAGAGTAGGGAGTTTTATCAAAGGCATAGCGCAGGCAAGACTGCCGTAATCTGCGAGGGTGCAATGGGCTGTTTGATGGCCTTGGCGGAATCAGCAGACGAAGCAAGTGCTTGGAAGGTCGCTGATACCCTTGATTTACCTGTAATTGCAGTCATTGATGCAAAGGGGGCCAGTCTTTCAATCGCGGCTCAAATCCTAGGATTAAAGTCGCTCAGACAGCCCTCACCACATAGTTGAGTCATATTGAATAAGTGCTCTAAAATGCTCATCAAAGACTGAAGCCTGTACTTGAGGCCGAAACAGGAGTTAAGCTCCTAGGCTGCCTTCCCTATGTTGAAGGTGCTGAGTTTTCGAGCAGGCATCTAGGCCTTTATACAGCAGGTGAAATTTCGGATTTAAATCAAAGAATAGAAAAAGATAGCAGAAGCGCTCGAGGATAGCTTTGATTTTGAGTCCTTTGAGGAGCTATGTGATAGGGACGAGAAGGATAGTGATGATAGCTCGGTAGCTGAGTCAGGTGATATAGAAAGTTGCAAGACCTGCGCTGATGAGTTTGGAGACGTGGCCAGTAGCGAACTAGGGGGCGGCAAAACTCATGCAAATGCAAAAGATCGCCGTTGCGCGTGACGATGCGTTTTGCTTCCTCTACGAGGAGACGCTAGATACCCTTAGAGAACAGGGCGCTGAGCTAGTGTTTTCAGCCCTTTGCATGACGAGAAAGCTTCCTGAAGGCATAAGCGGTCTAGTCTTCCCGGAGGGATATCCAGAGATCTTTGCTGGAGAGCTGTCATCAAACGAAGATATGCTAGAAGACATTAAATCTGCAATAGAATCTGGTCTTCCAACGGTTGCTGAGTGTGGTGGCTTTCCTCATACCTCTGCGAGGCGCTTGAAGATGAAAATGGTGATATATACGAGCAGGTTGGAATATTTAAAGGAGCTGAGTGACTAATAAGGAGAAGCTCGTCTGCTTTGGATACTCGCTCCTGAGTCAAGAGAAGGACAGCCTCCTATTCAGAAAAGGAGAAGAGGTTCCAATGCACGAATTCCATTATTGGGACGCACTAGACCCAGGCTCGATCTTCTGGCTACAAAAACCACTTGGTGGCAGGAGCTATCGCTGTGCATATTCTTCAGATACGCTTTATGCAGGGATTTCGCACCTTTACTTGGCGGGAAAGCCTCAGGCTTGCGGCTCGTTTTTGTTGAGAAGGCTACTGCTTTTGGAAGAAGGGACAAAAAGTGATTTTTACTGGTATTTTTAGTCGGTGCTGCCCTTTCTGCTTGATTTGCTGTTTGGAGACCCATCTTGGCTACCCTCATCCTGTCGTTATAATCATTGGCAAGCTGATTGATAAGCTTTGAGAGCATAGTGCGCAAGAGGATTGATGAAAAGGAGCTAAGCGATAGAGAAAGGCAGAAGGCTTTGAGAAGGGCAGGTAAGATTCTCGACTGCGACCGTGGTTTTGGCAACGCTGATATTTACTCGGCAGTAAGCGTGGTCGCATGGCTCGTAAGTCCTGGCTATTTCTTGCAGTTCAGGTGTTTTGGGAGATTTCAGAGCCTTGCTATCAAAGGGCTCGTATCCGAAAGCAAAAATGTTTATAGATGCTTAACAGGTAAGGCTAGCAAAACGAAAAAGAAATCCGAAGAAGAGACCCCGCATGGTATCAAAAGATTTGACGCTACAGCGGGCTTTGAATCAAAAAGCAGGATAGACTTATTGCGGCTCAGAAAGGCCGTTGGCAGGATAGTTGGAAGAGATACAAGGAGCCTCAGTGAGGAGGGGGTAGCACAGGCAACTGTTGAAACTGTTGCTGAAAATCTCGCCGATGGCGTCCCTAGCCGCTTTCTTTATCTCGCCATAGGCGGGCCTCTTGCTTTTGACATACAAGGCTGTCAACACAATGGACAGCATGCTAGGATACAAGAACGAAAAATATATTGATTTTGGCAGAGCCTCCGCAAAACTTGATGATTTTTGCGGCTTTGCGCTGGCGCGGCTGGCGGCTCTGTTCTTTGTCGCCGCCGCCGCATTAACCGGTCGCGACTTTTAAATCAGCTTTCATCGAATCTGGAGCGCGACCGCTTTAATCACGCCAGCCCGAACTCAGCCCAGCACCGAGGCGGCGTGTGCCGGCGCTCTTGGGTATTCGCCCTTTGCGGGCCCTGCGTACTATTTCGGCGAATACTACGACAAGCCGCATATAGGCGATGCGACTAGAGAGATAGAAGCTGAGGATATTTTGAGGGCGAACAAGCTGATGATTGCCGCATCGCTGCTGGCAACGGCTTGCTTTTTGTTGGAACACATTTGCTGATTCACTCGTGAGGTAATTGGCACGTATTTTGCGCCATGAACACCGCGGACGCACGTTTAGGAAACCGACACCTATTTAAAACACAGGTGGCAATGATACTTTATGAAAAATGCAACTTTGCAAGCTTTTGACGCAGCACATCAGAAATATTGAAACTAAGCGACATTTGAATGAGGAACGATAGATTTGTAGGAGAAGAGGTAAACAGGAGAAAAAGAAGCTGGAGCGGCTCTGTTCACGGAGGTGACTGGGCAGGCTTTGAGGAGAGATTCGGATACGAGCCTCTCGACTTCTCTGTAAATGTGAGTCCTCTTGGACTTACAGAAGGGATAAAAACAGCAGTCATAAAGACGCTTGAAACAGCAGACAGATATCCCGATCCGCTTTTGCAGAAGACTTCGAAAGGCGATTGCAGAGCGTGAGATGTCGAAGAGGGAAGCTGCCTTTGCGGAAATGGGGCAGATGACCTGGTTTTTAGACTTGCAGCAGCTGTAAAGCCACGCAAGGCTTTGATTACTGCACCAACATTTGCTGAATACAGGGCAGCTATGGAACTGCAGGGCACTGAGATAGAGGAGTTTGAGCTAAAGGAGATAGATGGATTCTCTCTGACGGAGGAATTTATTGAGCATATAAAAGCCGATACAGAAATTGTTTTTCATCTGCGAGCCGAACAATCCAACAGGTGTAACAACGCCAAGGAATTTGCTTAAGAAGGTTTTTAGAAAGGTGGCAGAGGTGGGAGCGCTTCTGTAATCGATGAATGCTTCAATGACTTCCTAGATGAGCCTGAGAAACACTCTATGAGGGAAATGCTAGTGATTTTGATAATCTTTTTATACTAAAGGTCCTTTACAAAAGCTTTATGCGATGGCGGGAATTAGACTGGGATACTGCGTTTTGCATGATGAAAATCTCCTGAAAAGATAAGAAAGCAGCTGGTCAGGAATGGTCAGTTTCTAGCTCTTGCTGAGAATGCAGGACTTGCAGCGCTAAGAGAAGTAGGATATGTATCAGAACTTAGAAGGCTGTAAAATCCGAAAGGGAAAAGAGTCGTAAGAGAGCTTGGTGACATGGGAATTGACAGGGTCTATGGCGAGGCAGACTATCTTTTGTTTCTCACGCTAGGAAGGACTCTGCAGACGAGCTTGAGACTAGAGGGATTTTGCTTAGAAGAGTGAAAATTACAGTGGTTTGGGACCCAGCTGGTTTAGACTAGGGCTCAAAAACGTGAGGATAACGACATTGCTAAAGGCGATGAAGGAGGTGCTATAGTGGGTAAAAAGCTGAAAATGTATAATGGTTCAGGGCACGATGTCAGGTGCAGGAAAGAGCTTGCTTTTGTGCAGCGCTTTGCAGGATTTTTAAGCAGGACTGGTTGCAAGGTTGCGCCGTTCAAAAAGTCAAAAACATGGCACTTAATAGCTATGTTACTAGAAATGGCATGGAGATGGGACGCGCTCAGGTCATGCAGGCGGAAGCGGCTGGAATTGAACCGGATGTGCGCATGAATCCCGTTTTGCTAAAACCGTCAAGCGACATCGGAAGTCAGGTAATTGTGCTTGGCGAGGTGCGTGGTCAAAGATGACGGCAACTGAGTACTACGAGTACAAAAGAAATTCGCTTATGCCAGAGGTTATGAAGGCCTATAATGAGCTTGCTGAGGAAAACGATATCATCGTAATCGAGGGAGCTGGAAGCCCGGCAGAAATAAACCTTAGGGAAAACGACATCGTAAACATGGGAATGGCTGAGGCTGCAGGAGCACCAGTGCTTTTGCAGGAGATATAGATAGAGGCGGCGTATTCGCACAGCTTTATGGAACGGTTAAGCTTTTTGACCGAGGATGAGCAAAAAGGAGAATTGCAGGCCTCATCAGTAAATAAGTTCCATGGCGATATAGATATTCTGGCACCAGGGCTTAAGATGGTCGAAGAAAAGACTGGAATTCCCAGTAGCTTGAGTGGTTCCATATATCAGGGTGGATATAGATGACGAGGACCCCTTGCCCAAGACTCAGCGCAAAAATCAGAAGTCAAGCCTCTTGACATAGCGGATTATAAAGGATTCCTAGAATGTCAAACTTCACTGACTTCGCACCACCAGAGGCACACGAGGTAATCGGTGCTAGGTACGTCCAGTCAGCAGAGGAGCTCACAGTCCGGATATGGTTATAATTCCGGGAACAAAGAGCACCATGGACGACCTTCTCTGATGCGTCAAAAACGGTATAGAATCCGCAATCCAAAAGCTCGCAAGCTCTGAACGCCCGTGCTAGGTGTGCGGTGGATATCAGGATGATGGGTGAAAAGTCTAAGATCCATCATCATTCGAGGAGACCTTGAAGAAAATGCACGGAATGGGACTCTTCCGACTGAGACGACCTTCACAAACCTAAAGACTAGAACGCGTTTCACGGCTGATGTCAAGGGCTAAGGACTTTGAGGGAGCAAAAGCTAGACGGACAGCGAGATTCACATGGGTGAAAGCATCGTAAACGGGAGCATCTGTGCGACTTGACGGCAAGGACGATGGATGCGCGTGCGGGCACAAACTTCGGAACCTACTGCACGGCTCCTTTGACACGGGAGAGCTCACTGAAAACTTGTAAAATATTCACGCGACCGCAAGGGCATCGAATATAGGAGGTTGCGCCTATTTCGGCAACAGCGCTATGAGTCGAAAAAGCAAACTACGATATCTTGGCAGGTATGGAGCAGAGCGCGATGGATTTTGACAAAATATATAAGATAATGGGATTAAGATAGAGATAAGATATGGAATACAAAACACCTACTACCTGCGGATATTGAGCGCACAAGCATGAAAAATCATCGAGGAAGAGATGGGTCGAAAAGAGGCATCGTGTTTTCAGAGGAGGATATGCCTGTTGTGAGAAGAGTAACTCAGCACTTCAGCGGACTTTGACTATGGCTACAAAAACCTTGAATTTTACCGAGAATGCTACACTCAAAAGCGGTATCGAAAACTGCGCGTTCAGCAGCGTTACTATTGTAACCGACACGAACATGGCTCTTTTCTCGAACAAACAAAAGCCAACTCTTAAGAAGCTAGCGTGAGAGGCTTTCGCTCATGGCAGAGCCTGAAATCGCAGAAAAGCAAGAAGCTTGATGGAACAACAAGAGCTGTTGCATCGGTGTTATGCGAGCGAGAAATACCCAAACGCCATGATTGCAGTTGGTAACGCTCCTCACTGCTCTGATCAAAGCTTTCTGAGCCAGCACGAGAGGGGATTTAGACCTAGTCTAGTAATCGGCGTACCTGTTGGATGTGTAAATGGGTAGAGAGTAAGGAAGAAACCTTTTGAACTATGCAGGAGAAGGGAATTCTGCAATTGTTGCAAAAGGGACGCAAGGGCGGAAGCACGTTGTTGCTGCAATTTGCAATGCTGGTGCCTATGCAGCTGTGATGACAGCCAAGTAAGAGGTTGGAGAGGTTAGTGCAATAGCTCTAGGAACTTTTGTATATGGAGCATGGAAAACACGCTGGTAGCAAAATTAAATAAAGATGTTTGATTTAAAGACGCTAGCCAATCGCGTGCCTTTTCTGTAAGTAACATGCTAATTTTTCTTTATAATACGGCGTAATGTAAGTTACAATAGTTAGTTAGGAAAATGATTAGTAAATGCAGCGAAAATCGCGAGGATGATAAATATGTTTGATAAATTGATTTAGCAGTGGAAAAATACGAGACATGTCTCTAAGGTTTTCTGACCCCTGATGTGATTGCTGATCAGCCTACTGAGCAGAAATATATCAGGATATGGGAGAGATGGAGCCTATCGTAAAGGAAAATCACGAGGAATACAAGAATGGGCTGAAGGATGAGCTCGCCATGGCTAAGGAAATCCAGAGACCGAAAACGACGAGGAACTCAGTGATTCTAGCAAAGCTGAAGTGAACGACAAACGAGGAGAAAATCGAGGTTCTATCTGATGAGCTAGAATTTTGCTCATCCCCTGAAAGGGACCCTAATGACGACAGAACGTTATCCTCGAGGTTAGAGCTGGAACAGGTGGCGAAGAGGCTGCTTTGTTTTGGTCAGAACTCGCTGTGAATGTACACAAGATATGCAGAGCGTCACAGATGGAAGACCGAGATCATTGAAACAAAATGACACAGGTACAAGTGAACTGGCGACAGCTGTCATGACTGGTGCAGGTAAGCGCCACCTGCTGGGCTCATGGGCAGCGAGTTGTAAAGTCACCGTGTGCAGACGTGTCCTGAGACAGGAGTCTCGAGGAAGAATCTACATCTCAGCCACAGCTGGCGGCGAAAGCCCAGAGGTTGAGGACGTGGATGCGCGCTCGGATCCTGAATGAGGTAAGCGAGCCGACGTTTTACAGAGCTCGGAAATGGTGACAGCGCAAATACAACTGACTCTGCGGTTAGATCATACACTGGCCCGACAGACGTGCGGTTACATGTCAGGATGAGAAGTCGCAGATTAAAGAATAAGGAGAAGGCGTCAAGGTTCTGCAGCCAAGGCTTTTACGACCTTTTGGCTTCAGGAATGCAGGGGAGCGAGATTGCTGCTGGAGCGTAGCTCGATAGGAAGCGGTGATAGATTCTGAGCGTATTAGTCAGAGCAATCTCCCATGACAGGGGAAGATGTGCATGAGCACCGTATCGCACGACTTCCCATGAGCTAGATGCCATCCCCTGATGGAGCAGGTAGACGACTCATTACGATGGCCTAATCGCAGTTCGATCAGGCTGAGAAGATGAAGGCGTGTAAGCCGGCAGCGACTTTGGAGGATTAGTCCTAAAGGAAAGACATCGTCATTGACGACAAGCAATTGACATATGGGCTGGCAGTGCGCATGGAATTCGGAGATGGGAGGGCCACGTATTTCCTGACGGAGACTGGTTTACGACTTGAGCCGACGCTTGAACAGCGGTCGCAGTCGCGGCGTACGCGCGGCAGCAGGCAGGGCCTTCAGATAATCCACGCATGATTGGTTCACATAGGCAGATACATGGCGAACCAGGCAAAGCTACGCGGATGATGGCAAGGGAAGCGAGTATGCGGAGCTTTTGATGGACGCGTATGGCCAGGTCGAGGACGATGACTGTTAGGCGGTAAGGACGTCTGATGCTGAGCGACAGGCGGACGTGAGGCTGTGGAGCAGACTTCCCGAGCGAGGTGGCAAGGGCACTTTATTAGAGAATCGGGCCGCCTCATAGCGGCGACTCGAGCGTGCAAAGCTATCTCGGGAAAGACCTAGTCCGACAACTGCAGAGCATGTGGACAGCACGAATCTGCACGTGTGGTGAATCGACGGAATTATCTGCAGATGACTGTGACTTTGCATAGAGTCACTCGGTCAGCAGGACATGACATGTGAGACGCCTCAAGGATTTTGAGGACCTGGAGCTATAACCTCAAGAGATGTTTTCTGAGGACGCTAGGGAAGGGAAGTTGCGTGACCAAAAGTCTTTTTCAAAAGAGACCTCAGAATATATTAGAATCCTAGAAGGTGGAAGATATGGGGACGCTTGAGGATGAGGATTTTCACCCTAGATCACCAGGAATGAAGTACAGAGCACTATGCACCTTGCGCAGAGATGATTGTCTTTGATGGAGAAATTGGCTCTGTGAAAAGCCATGGATGCTGAGGCGAAGGAAACTTTGAGAAGCAAGGGAAATCCGTATTTAAGCTGAGCTTCACGATGACGAAGCCAGTACACGAATTGTTTGCAAAGCTGAGAGAGGCTGACGAACTCGGAGTCGATGTGATTTTGGCAGAGGCTCTTCCCGAACAGGGACTTGGCTTTTCAGTTATGAATAGAATGTTAAAGTCGGCAGGATACAATGTCAGGAGGATAATATATGATAATCGGTAATGGCTGCTGACCACGGCGGATACTGGGAGCTAAAGAACGCAATCAAAAAGCATCTTCAGGAGCGCGGAGGATTTTCAGATTTTGGATCTCGGCACAAATGACGGCGAGGCGGCTGATTATCCGTGATCACGCAGGTTTGCGGAGATGCGGCAAACAGGTAAGGCTGACCTTGGCATAGTATGCCGCGGAAGCGGTGTGAATTTCAATACAGGCTGCTAACAAGGTGCAGGAGCTGATGCGCGCTCGTTACCAGAAGAAATCGCTCGTCTGGCGAAGGAGCAGCACAATGCTAAATATCCTCGCTGGTGCGGAAGAACGACCGCACCTGAAGAGGTGAAGATGCATGCCACATCTTGCCAGATACTGGAGTGGGCTGGTCTCACTCGAGAAAAAGAGAAGGCGCAAGACGAGCTGTTTTGCAGTTAGACGCGCTAGGGATTGCATCGCATTTTGTAGTGACAGTTACAGCATTAAAATATGCCAGCTAGGAGTAGAGACGGTAAGATAGTGTGACCATCCGCTACCTCAGCACAAGCGGTTTCACCGGTGGAGAATGGCAGGAGATGTCGTTAAGGACTTTCGTCGGCCAGCTAAAGGGAAATCGCTATTTTGATGGGGTATTCCTCGAGGCATTACGAAATCTAGAGCTAGGAGCAGGTTGAAATCGAGGACACGCGGTGCAGAGACAAAGGTCAATATGCTTGGCGGGTGAGGACATTGCTATCATGTCTCCAACATTGAGGAGCTGGTCTTGGATTTGTAGATGGAATGCGTTTGAGCTGAATCCCAAACGCAAAGCTGACACGTTGGTCTCTATAGAGAGATCCTGATCTCGCATGAGCCTGTTGAATATTATCAAAAGCTTCCTGCTGACACTGGATAAGAGGCACCACTGTTTGAACCCAATGCTTGCGACTGGTGGAAAGTGCTTCAGCCAGCTGATCTCAGGCGCGGTGGTAAGGGACATCACTACTCATGTGCCTGACTGCAGCCTCCAGTAGGGTTCAAGGTCCTTCAGGACGTACACCCAGATGTTGATATCTGTACATCGCTGCTAAAGGACGACGAGACTCACGAGAAGGCATACATCTTGCCAGTCTTGGAGATAGCTGAGAGCGTGAATCTCTACGGAACAAAATAAATTAAGGAGCCCAGTGGAATGGAAGAGTTTTATACCTGAGTAATATTAGGTAAACACGATAATGTATTTGATGGTTCTTGCGAGAGAGGATTTACGAGCAGCGCAGGACGAGGATAAGCGTTCCGCGAGCTTCTAGGGCAAGAGAGAAAATCAAGTTCTATATAGGCTTTGACCCTACAGCTGGATCGACTCACACGCCACGTTGGCCCACTTGCAGGTTAGCGCAATCATGCACATGCAGTAGTTTGGACATAGCGCACCTGTAGTTTTTGCCAGGGTGGCGGTTCTGAATGGTTTGCCGGTGCATCCTTCAGGACACGCCAGAGATGGCGTACGCCGTTATGGATTGTTTGCTGGAATACTGACAACAACTGCACGGCTCCGCAGCAGTTTATCGCAGATTCATTGAGTTTGATGAGGAGTGGCAGTATCGACGGGAACCAGAAGCGTCTATTGCCCGTGCGCAGGAGAATCTAGCACCCTGAGGCAGGGCACACGCTGTAAACGACGGCGAGTGGATTAGACCACAAACCCTGCCGAGCTCCGCGCAGAGGTCGGATCAAAGTTCAATGTTAGCAACATGCTCGAGCTGAGGCTTTTGAGCAGCGTGCATGTGAGCGCGTGAGGGAGGACTTACTTTCTTTGAGTTCAGCCGCTACGCGTAATGCAGCCAGCTGCGCCATCTATGCGTTATGCGCTAGAGACCTTGGATGTACGCATGGGAAATCCTGGTGGCGACGGACCAGTGGGTCAACATATCATCGGAGGTGTCTCATCCAATGCGACAGATGCGGCAAAGAGGTTTTATGGCATGCACTCCCTCTCACAACGAGCGAGGGCAAGGAAGATGGCAAGACCCAGAAGGGTGCGCTTTGGCTGGGATCCTGTAACCGCACAAGTCCGTCTGACTTCTTCCAGTCTCGGAGAAATGTCGCTGTGCTGACGTAGACGTAGTGCTTGAGAAATGCTAACCTTCTCACCCAGTGGATGAGGCGTGAGACTTGCTTCTAGAGGAAAGTGCTGAGGATAAATAAGGCTACAGGAAAATCCTAGCCACGTAAGCAGGTCAAAGCAGTGTCTACGGTGAGGAAGAGGCCGCCGCTAGTTGCTCTGATGCTGCTCAAAGGGCTTTCAGCGGTCTGTGCCAGGCAAATGCTCCTACCGTGGAGCTGAGAAAGCTGTCTGCTGGAGAAGGGCAAGGGCCCAGTATCTTTGATAAAAGGAGCCTTGATCAGATTTGGTGACGAGCAACGGAGATGGGCTGAAACTACTCGAACAGGAGTGACTTTCGTCGAACTCGCAAGAAGGTGGAGGATCCAGTGAAGAATGCTCGACGCTGGACTCGTTTGAGGACGGTGAGCTTCTAATACATAAAAGGAAAGAAGAAATTTCGGAAAGCGTGTGTATTGAAATCAGTTGCAGAGTTTTAGTATATTGCAGCTTGCAGCCGAGGGAAAAGACGACTAGCAGTGAATACGACGGTAGGGAACATCCTGTTAGACAAGTAACGGACCTTGTTGCGCATCATTTCGTCAGGCAGCTGCTCGATGTTTATAAGGATGATACCGCATTTCTCAGAAAAGGACAAGCCAGGCGGAACTTTTCAGCCTATTAGCTACGCCAAGGTTAAGGACGGATGTTGGAGGCTCTAGGAACATAAAGCTCATGGACATGTGGGTCTGGGCGGAAGGAAGTGATTGTTGTACGTGAGACTAGCTACCACTGTTCCCTAACTTTACTTTGCAACCAATGCTTTGTGAGTAGGCGAATTGTTCCTTTGATAAAACTTACCCCAGGATGAGCTAAAGAGTTTGATTGAAAGCGTCTCAGCTGCAAAGGCAATTGTTTTCTCAGAGAATGGAAAGAGATACAAAGCTTTCACCATTTGGACGAGCTCGAAGGAAATTGAGTAGTCATCTCGATGTCTGAGCGAAAACGAGAAGTGTCCTTTCACTTGAGCACCTTAATCGAGGAAGGAAACAAGCTTCTGGCGAAGGCGTTAGCGACTCTGTCGATGCTGAGTCATCCTGAAGAGATGGCTTCACTTCGCTTTCGGCATCGGGAACGACAGGAAAACTACAAAAGGGCGCAATGCTGCTGCTATAAGAAACATGACTGCATCAATGCTGTTAACGATCAAAGCGCGTAACGCTTGGTGCACGATGCGTGCTGTTTTCATCAATTCTTCCAGTTCACCTGCAGACCACGAGAACAGCACGATTGAGCAATACCTATCAGAAGGAAAACTATCGCAGTATGCGGAGGGAATCAAATACATTTCTGAAAACATGAACGAGGTCACAGCTGAACTGTATGGTCGGCGTGCCTCTAGTGTTTTGCAGAAGACTTTTCTAGGGCAGCGCACGAAGCAGGCAGAAGGCCGCGAAGGCGGAAAAGGTAGAAACGCACTGCGCTTTCACGCCGCCTAAAGCTCTGAAGCACCGTAGCCTCAATACGCGTGCCTTATCTGGCCAGTCATCAGGCTCTCGGTGGTGGCGAATGCAGCTATGGTACATCGCTGGTGGTGCAGCTTGCAGTGGATCCTGAGATTGGCTTCGAGTTCCTTTGAGGCCATGGGTATACCTGATGATTCAGGGCTACGTATGACAGAGTATGCACTACTATCGCGTTAACCAGGATAATGTCGCATCGCAAGGCCAGTAGGGAAGCACCCATGCCAGTAAACCTGGTAAGAAATAGATAATGCTGGCCATGAAAAGTCGAATCGGAGAAATCGAAAGTTAAAGGACCATCTGTAATGCCTGGAGACGCCATGAGGATTGCGAGGCGAAGCAGAAGCGAGGTTACCAGCGATGGATGGCTCATACGGGCGACCTGGATATCTCAGATTCCTGAATGACCTTTCCATCTCACAGGTGGCAGAAAGAAAGACTGTAATCGTAACAGCGAAGCGGAAAGAACGATCTTCCCCGAAGAGATTGGAAGACAGTCCTGAAAGGAAAACGTGCTTATCAAGGAGACCCGGCAGTACAGGCGGAGTGACGGATAACATCATGTAAATGCCAATCAGCTGGCGTACGACATTCTGCCAACTTACGAGCTTTGTAGAGGAGCAGCGGCGAGCTGAGCAGTAGCGATAAGTCACTACTTACCGACGCGAGCTAGTCGGATAGAGACAAACAAGATCCTTGCCACCACATAAGGGCAACTGCCGAACCAATATCAGAGAGAATGGATTTGCTAAGTGACTACGACTGGTAAGGTTAAGAGACACGGAAACTTCTGTCGAAGGTGCTGCTGAGAAGGGAAGCCCAGACTTCATAGACAGAGGACGCAGAGGACGCACATAAAAGAGCTGATGGAGAACATCGGAAAGAGGCAGGATCTATACCTAAGATATAAGGATGGAAGACCTATAACTGACATCAAGCATCACGTTCAACATGCGGCGTGTTGATTTATGGAGATAGAGTAGCATCTCCATCAAAAGTTCAACACAGGGCGAGAGGAATACACTCAGATAACATATAAGAGGCCCAGGTCGATGGGAAATGGACGGAACCGCTTTTGATAAACCCTGACCTGCTAGGGCAAGCGATCGCGACACAGGGAACGACGTACATCAGTGGGAAACCTCACATCTTGCAGTAATCTGGAGGCGTAGGTCTGGCAGCACCTCTAGATAAGGAGCAGCGCAGAGGGAGCTTGTAAAGAACCTCGGTAGCGATGTTGATGTTTCAGCAGTGCCTGACAGCAAGCAGTTTGAGAAGATATTTGAGCAGACAGAGAGGATGGAGATACAAAGTCTCAAGACCTTGATACAAACCTCGATATCGATGAGTAGTCGAGAAGTCTAAGGCCTTGAGTAGTGGAGGAAACAGGAGCCATGGAGAAGGTAAGAAAAACGCAAGGATAAGAATAAGGAACAGGGAGAAGTGAGGAACATATAATCTACTCATGGAAAACAGCTTATCGAGGATGCAAAGAATGCTATTGCAGCCAGGTGTGATAGATGACACAGTCTCACTCGATGCTGGAGGTTCGAGGGTCGATCCCGCGGTAAATACTTCTCACACTTCAGGAACACACAGGCTTCTATGCGTGCTGGGCGAGTTCTAACACATAGAAACATCGTAGATGATCTTTAGGATGGCACTTTCACATCCTAAAAGGTACATCCAGAGGATATCTTCTTCTGCAGTACTTCCGGTACTATGGGTTGGCTACATGAGCGCAGCATGTGCGTACCCTGATGCAGCTCTGCACAAGGGTGCAAGCTCCATCGCACTTTCCGCGAAGGCCTAAAGTACATAACGAAGAACTCAGTGAGATAAGGTCAGATCGATGCTTTAGTGCGCCTGCAGAGGAAACCTGTGCGAGTGCACCGAAGACGCAAAGAGCGAGGCAAGGACAAAGCCTCGAAAAGCCTCATGGAAGCTGAAACAAGAAGACCAAGAAGCTGTGAATATCACATAGTAAAGAAGCTTGCATAAGGACACTCTAGATGTGTTTAAGGAAGGCTGCGTGTTTTGATATCAGGTGCGTGCGGCACTAGATCCAGCACCCTAGTAGTCTCACGACCTAGGAATCATCGCAGTTCAGGGCTATGGATCACCTTAGGAGTGCCTCCTATGACTGCGGTGTACCCAGATGTCGAAAAGGGATATGTAAGAACGAGTCAGTAGGACATCTTCTACCTGGTACAGCTAAGGTTGGTGATCAGATGCTGATGAAGCAGGGTAGGCTGAGAGATATGCTTACGCATGACCGAATGTAATGCGGCTGGCTATGCAACAACGCCAGGAAGCGAGGATGAGCTCCAAGCGACGGCTGGTTCCACACTGGTGACTCCTTGGAAAGAGTTGATACAGATAGTCTATATATGTCACAGGGACGCAAAAAGTAATGTTATAATAACAGAAAATGGCAAGAACGTTTTCTCGAAGAGCTTAGAGAATATGAGCTGCATATTCCTTTACATCGCCGAGTCTCATGGTTTGAAGGACAACGAAGGGCGAGGGGGTAAATAACACAACACCGCCGCAACTTGTAACAGTACGAAGGGCAAGCAGGTCAAGGAAGTGCTAGGGCAGAGGAAGCACATCAGGTGACGAGCAGGCACATGTATCGCATGCGAAATCGATAAGATAAATGAGCGCCACCACTATTTAAAAGTTATCAAAAAGCTAAATATCCGTAAGACTGATTTTAACAAGACAACGGCAGGAAGATAAAACGCTTTCGTTGAATCTAACGTGCTGATGCAGCAGTTACAAAAGTGAGATTAGAATGGCAGATGAAGCTTGACGACCAGAGGTGCGGATGAGCTAGGAAGCTGCGAGACGAGCTGGTTTCGCAGAAGAAAGGATGTTTCTGAGAAGCTAAAGAGGCAAGATCCCATGGTGACCTTTCTTCTGAGTATGTCGTTGAGTACTAGATGGTAGTGAAGAGAGAAGCTGAGGTTGAGGAGAGGA